>JAEEGL011933278.1_pt1 | contig 18707 bp, 21 predicted proteins | sample 9134231 | NCBI WGS metagenome assembly JAEEGL01 (sample SAMN16246548, study PRJNA631951) | gut metagenome | biome: gut microbiome; feature: rumen; material: fiber-attached | host: Bos | place: Iran: Karaj | collected 2018-10 | reverse complement strand
TCATCAAATATTTCTTTAATTATTAAATAATCATAATAATCAGGATCTTCCTTATTTCGATATTTATAATAAGTTTTAGGACTTATTTCTAATACGGCACACATATTATATAACTTATAATTCTCCCTATATAGATTTATAAATGTTACTTTCTCCCTCGTTGTGCCTTGAGGAAGGCCTGGTATTTTTTTAGTATTTCAAATCTTTCTTGCCAGTCTTCTTTAGTTAAATTTTTTTCTTTTGGCCTGCCACGATTACCTGATTTTATATATTTGTTTGGATGTAATAACTTTTGTTGCCATGTAGAAATTGTTCCTCGAGATACAGGATATTTTCTAGCTAACTCACGTGCTGAATGTCCTTTATTTAATAAATCAATTATTTCATTCTTTATATTCTCATCCCAATTTTTATATTTTTGACCCTTTAATCCCATAGAAAAACACCTCCTTTCGGAAGTGTATTCTATCACTTTTTATATGAACTGTCTTTTTTTATAATGTCTACTCTAAGGGGTGCAGTTCATTAGAATGGCTTTTTTATTTTTTTGATAGTCAGCCTGATAGCCTTGTTCTTCATTTGTTCTTTTTTTTATATCACTATCTCCTTATAACTAAAAATATTCCATCCATAGGCATTTAAATATATTGACACAAATGTTTATTTAACATAGAATATTGAAAAAGAACAAAAAAAGGAGAAATAATATGAAAAGAAATGCCCAAAGTTTAAGTATATGTGTACCTGCCAAAGCATGTGTTAATAAGTGCAAGTTTTGTGTTTCTTGTATGCAAGTAGATACATATAAAAATCAAATGGACGAAAATCTACCATTTTATGATTTATATTTTGAAGATTACGTAAAAAGATTAATCTATGCTAAAGAAAACGACGCAAATATTATGATGATTACGGGTGATGTAGAACCACTTCAAAATAGACATTTTTTACAAACTCTATCCACTATTAACAAGTATGTTCTTCCACAGTATGGATGTGCAGGGTTTAACTGGATAGAAATTCAAACATCATGTGTAGGATTTAATAGAAATTATGCAAGATTCTTAAGAAATACTGTGGGAGTTAGCGTTCTTTCATTTTCATTATCAAGTTTTGATGACGATATGAATGCTGAGATACTTCAAACTCCTAAACCTTTAAAAGTGAATATTAAAGAGACTTGTGAAATAGTAAAAGAATATGATTTTACATTAAGATTAAGTCTTAATATTAATAAATATTTGTTAGAGAGTTTAGGAATTAAAACTAATAAACCTATAGATTATGATAAATTATATGATAGGATTTTTGACAAAACTATCGAACTAGGGGCTGATCAATTAACTTTTAGAAAATTATATACTAGCGGAGAAAACGCTCAAACTAAATGGATAAATGAAAATAAAGTAGATGATGAGTTCTTTGTAAAAGTAAAAGAATATATAAAGAAAAATGGAAATCTTATCGGAGTATTACCATATGGATACAAACAATACAATGTAAGAGGAATATCAGTGGTAGTAGACGAAGATTGTATGAATGAAGAAAAAGCAATTAAGGATGCTTCAAAATATTTTGTTTTAAGACAAGATTGCAAATTATATGATGGTTGGAACAAAAGCGATATTATTTTTTAAACAATAAAGATAGTATGAAACTATCTTTATTTTTATATATTATTATCTATTTATTTTTATTCCTGAAAAATCACTTCTTAACTCTTTATTTCTTCTAATATTTTCATTAATAATTTTATCTTCTATGGCAAATAACCAATTAAAATACTCATCATTTTTATCAAATTCTTTTTCATACCAGTTTCCATCTTTTAAATAATTATATTTGCCTTTTTCAATATCTAATAATATTTTACTGATTATATGCATATCAACTTTAATATATTAAATGCGTGGTAAAACATTGCTATATTCATTGTTTTCACTTATTATTTCTAATTTACCATTTTCAAAAGTATATGTATAATAATGAACTGTTCCATTATCATTAATACCAATTATTGGACCTTTTTCATCCCATACTTTATATTCAAAAGGTTCTTTATATTTTGTTTTTAAAAAATTATAGGCTTGCACATATAAAGGATTATACATTTCATTTATATCTATATCACTTACATTAGCTAGTTTTGGATGGTTAGTTATCTTTTTTATAATTTGCCACCCTAAATAATTATCTTGCATCTTATATGGTTCAAATCCAATATCAAGATAAACTTTTACAGCTAGCCAAGTACTTGTTTGAGTATGTAGTAAAGTTTTTTTATGCCCTAGTTTTGACATTTTCCTTAATGTTTCTGATATTAAAGGTTTTGACAAATGTTTTCCTTGATATTCTTTTTTTACTGATACCCAATGAACATTACCAGTGATATCATCAATAGGATTATCTAAATAAAAAGCAGTAGCAGTCGCAACTTTCTCTCCTTGTTCATTTTCTATAAATAAACATAATTTTTTAAGTTCTTCATAATGATCACCATAATAATGATTAAAAGCTTCAATACCTTCCTCATATGATAAAAATTCGCCACTAGATATTTCAATGTTAACCCAGTCTTCTTCATCTCCATCACTAAAGAAAACAAATCTATAACCATCTGGAAGTTTATAATCAGGGATATTATTTAAATCATTATTTACTAAGTACAAATTCACATATTTTAAAGTTCTTTCAATTGTATTCATATTTACTCCTATATTAACCTATATATATTATATCATCTTAATAGGCATTATTAATAAAATAAAAAAGATGATTTAATAAATCATCACTTTACACCAATAATAGTTGTTTCTCCGTTTACAATATATTCCCCATCAACTACAGCATCTAATAAAATCGCCAATCCATTCTCAAGTGTTCCATTCAATACCTCATAACCAGATACAGTTCTTTTACCACTTGGGATAATTCTATAAACTGGTCTATCTGTTATTCTCATAGCATTACTTTCTAATTTAGAACCACCACCATAGAAATAAGCTTTAGATGTAGCACTATCTAAATAACTAATGTTTGCTAAAGAAGGACTATGCCTTCTTACAAACGATGACATCATTCCAATTTGTATTATTTCAGAATCTGGTAATTTATATAAAACATATATATTTTCATCACCTATATCTTTGGCTCTTTCAAGTTGTTCCTTTTCTCTATTAGAAATAGGTACTAAAATAATACCAGGATTATTTAATCTAACACGTAGCATTGCAATTCACCTCATTAATTGCGCTAATTATATCACAATAATCAATTATTGTAAAGCTATAGATATGATTTCAAAAAAAATTATAATGACATTTATACCTACTTAGATTATAATAAAGAAAAGGAGATAATTATGAAAAAAAGAATTTTATGTTATTTAATATTGGTTATTTTACTATTACCATTTAGTGTTTTTGCTAAGTCTTATGATTTAAAAGATATGAATATTTCTATGGATGAATCAAATTGGTATGTTTTTACTAGAGATAATATCAAAGATAATAAAGAACTTGAAGAACTTGGTATAACATATGAATATCTAAATAATGTCATGATAACAAACGATGTTTATTTAGATGCTTGTCGCTTTGATACAGAAGAACCAGCCAATACCCTTGAGGTTTTTGTCGCAATAAAAAAAGTAAGTGATGTAAAGAATTTACATACTTATAGTAACAAAGATATTAATGAACTAGGGGAAGCCTTAAAAAAGAAAACGGGAGCTTCTTCATATGATATTTATCAAACAGATAAATATAAGTACGTACATATAAAATATTATGATTCTGCTACTTCATATAATATTGATGAATACTATACAGTTATTAATAGTTATGGCTATACCATAATGGTTCAAAAAACAAATCAACTAACTAATTCTGAAATAGCAGAACTAAAAAGTATAGTTGATACTGCTTCATTTAAGTATGATGCAAGTTATGAAAAAAGTAGTTCTTCAAGTAGTGGTAGTAGTCTATGGCCTAAAATAATAATAGGAGCAATTACTGGTGGAATTATAGGTGGTTTAAGTGTATTAACATCTAAAAATAAAAAACAAGAGTCCCCAGATAATAATAATAATAATAACATTTAATTTCAAAGAAATTAAATGTTTTTTTGTAAGAAAAATAATGCCTAAAGCATTATTTTATAGTTCATCATTTATAACACCATTAATTAAATTTAAATCAGATGGAATTATCCATTTAACATTTGCTTTTTTAAAAAGAACTAGTGGAATAATGGCTCCACATCTTGCTCCATCCATCCATTTTGGGTTAGCAGGCATCAATTTATGTAATTCATCCAATGAAATATCATAAAAAACTTTTTTAGTACCATCTATATAATCTTCTAATGTCAACATATACTTATGAATTCCATCATCAAATAAAGTATTATCAACTAAGTTAAAGCCTGTTAAAAGTTCAAACCTTTCTTCACCACCAGTAAATATTGCACAATCGTAGTCGAAGTCAAATGATATATTATTTAATTTTTCTTCAATATACTCTTCCATTTCTTCTACAGAATTTCCACTATATTGCTCATTAACCTTATCAAAATGATTTAATAAATCTGCCACACCAACATTAATATTTTTAGTATTAGTTATTTTTTTACCAATAAAAGTAACTAACTCAGTTGTCTTACCACCCATGTTGATGATTAATACTTTTTTGTCGTTGTAATCATTTTCCATAGCCTTAGCTAAATAGTAGTTTTCAATACCATGACTTATAATGTTAAAATGTAAATCAAATTTATCATTAAATAGTTTAACTAAATCTTGTTTTCTTTTAAATATTAAATCTCTAAAAATACCAGTAACATAGATATTAGTATTATAATACTTCAATTTATACTTACTTTTTATTTTGCTAAAATAATCACATAATTCTTTTAAATTATTATCACTAATTCCTTTTTTAGCATCAAAACCATTTTTAAAATAAATAGATTGTTCTTCTAGTAATTTTAGTTCCTTCTCATAGCAATATACTTTTATTGTTGATGAACCTAAGTCAATATAATAATTTTTCATTTTAACACCTCATATTTGTAATTATATCATATTATTTTAATCAAATACCAATTACATAAAGTCTACCATAACCAGTTTTATCATTTTTTATAACATCTTTTACATAGGTAAATCCAATTTTCTCATAAAACTTAGGAGCTTTATCAGTCCATAAATAAGCCTTAGTATATCCTAATTTCTTTAATTCCTCCTTAGCATATTCTACTAATAGTTTTCCGTATCCTTGATTTCTATATTGATCAAAAATCATAATATTACAAATATTAGGAGTAATATCTGGATATTCTATTAAATCAAAATCTTTAAGCATACAAAAACCAATAATATGATTATCATCTATTATCGCGATACCATAGGGTAGAATATCAGAAGTATAAATATTTTTAATTTTATTAACTGTATCATCATATTTCATAAGAGGACTATATTGACTCCAGTGATGAAAATGTTTATCAATGATTTGATTTAATTGTGTTTCATTAAGATCTTTAAATTTTTTTAATTCCATAATAAATACCTCAAATAATATTATATCATTTTATATCATTTTATATTTATTTATAGTAATAAAGTAGAAAATATTGACATTGTTCCGAAAATGGTATAATATATATGTTGTACCGAGAAAAGAACAATATAAAGGAGAAGTGTTTTATGAACTATTTTACTACTAAGCAATTCTCTGAAATATGGGGAATATCAGAAAGAAGAATTATAAAACTATGTAAAGAAAATAGAATAAGTGGTGCAATAAAAAATGGTATGATTTGGAATATACCAGAAAATGCGATTAAACCAAATGACAATAGAAATAAAACATCAAAATACCTTAATATTCCGAAAAGAATAATGATAGTAGGTATAAACAATGAAATAGGTCATGAATTAGTACCTTTATTACAAAAACAAGGATATTTAGTGGATGGGATATGTGATTCAGAACCTAAATATGATAAGGTTATTGAGACTTGGTCTGTTGAAAAGAATTATTTTAAACAAAGCGATTTAGTTACACAACTGTCTTTATACTATAGTGGTTTAATTATCATTGAAACAGATAATAGAAAAATTAATAATAAAGAATGGTTTATAAAAGAATTTTCTAAAAAAATGGATTGTGAATCATCTATAATTCTATTAACTGTCCATGATAACAACCATTTAGAAGAAAAGTTATCCCATACTTTAATGAGTGAGCTAGGAATTAGAATTAATACTTTGTATTTAAATGTTAAAACAAATAATTGCCTAATAGATTCAAATCAATTATCTGAAGATGTAGTAGCGTTATTAACACATTTCAAAAACACTACTGGAATGCAAATAAATACTGATGGTGGTTGTATAGAATTTGCTAAAAATGGTCGAACTAAGAAACTAGAAAGTGGAATATACTATAGATTTCTAACATACTATTTTAAAAAATTAAATAAAGAATCTTATATCTGGTGTGCTTCAATTATGTTAGAAGATGAATGGACCGAAGAACACCAAGAAATGACATTTAGACTAAGTAATTTAGACGCTGTTAATAGAGGCACTAAAATGGAAAGAATCTTTATTTTTAGTAAGAGTAAAATACCAGAATTTAAAAATAATAAAACTCTAAATATTTTTATGAAAAGTAATTGTATAACATTATTTGTAGATTATGATGAAGTAAATGAAAAAGAACCAGAACTATTAAGAATAGTGGGAGATGGTTGGGATGGTATTAATAAAGAAACTTTATTAGTAGATTTACCAGCTGATCAAGAACAAAGAGGTTATATTAGTATTAATAAACAAGAAATAGAAAGAGCCTACAATTGTTTTCAAAAATTAAAGACTTATGCGAAAGATTTAAAAGAAATTTTAAAATAAAAAGGGAGGAATAAAAATGAATTGGTCACTAAACTATGTATTATCACAAATCTTTACAATAATAATGTACTCATTACTAGGAGTAACTTATTATGTTAAAGATAGAACAAAAATATTAATAATAAGTATTATCTCAAATACTTCTTGTGGAATTGCTTATTTATTATTAGGTGCTTGGAGTGGAGTTGCCATGTGTATATTAGCCGTATTTAGAGAAGTAGTTAATATTATAGATGAAAAGAAAAATGGTAAAAGAGATTATATAAATACATTTGACATTTATTTCCTTATATTTCTTTATGTACTATGTATCATATCTGCAATATTAACATTTGAGGGCTTCTTAAGTTTATTATCCATTTTTGCTACTATGTTATATACATACTCTATATGGCAAAAAAATACCAAAGTATATAAAATATGTGGAATACCAATTGGTATTTTATGGATAACTTATAATGCATATGTTAAATCTTTATTTGGTATCATTTTAGAAAGTATTATCTTGATTTGTTCTATTTCTGGATATATAATAGAGAGAAAAACAAAAAACACCTAATTATATTAATAGAAGTATTACAACAAAGGAGATGAGAACATGTCACCAGAAAAAGCCAGTATTGGTGAGATTTGGGATTATTTAGTTGCTCATAAAATAGAGATAACAAGTTTGCCTCCAGGAGATAATTATGGTACTAAGGTTGGGCAAGCTTATGAATCATATTATCTTGAACACCAAGCAACAATTGATAGATGGATAGCAATTCAAAGACAACAACAAAGACAATATGTTAGAGGAAGAAGATAATGTAAAGAATTATATAATAATTCTTTTTTTATGCTATAATAAAAAAAGGAAAGTTGGATGATTATGAGTAGAAGAGATGGTTACAAAGTAAAAGATATTCATGGAGAACAAAATATATTAATAGATTTTAAACCAAATAGGTGTGATTCAGCAGTATATATTAATCATAAAATTGATATGACTAATTTTGTTAAATTTATGAAAGATAAAAAGAAAGATATAGAAGGTTTAACATATTATCATGGTCTAGTAGATGTAATTGCTAAAACATTTTATTCCAGACCATATCTAAATAGATTTATTGCAAATAGAACTATGTATATGCATAAAGATGTTTCATTTGCTCAAGTAGTTAAAATTGAATTTGAAGATGATTCTCTAGAAATGTTAATGGTTCTAAAAGTAGATTCAGAAGATACTTTGAAAGATATATCTAGAAAAACAAAAGAAAAAGTTGATGCTATTAGACAAAAACAAACAGAACATACAGGAGGTGCTAATAGTGCGGCTGATACAATAGGTAAATTACCAAAAATACTAAGAATTCCAATCGTTGAACTATTAAAGATTTTTGATAAACATGGCTGGTTACCAAAAAGTTTAACAGAAGATAACTTATATTATAGTAGTGCAATCTTATCAAATATAGGAACTTTCCACGTAGGAGGAATTTATCATAATCTAACAAATTTTGGAACTTCTTCTTCTATGATTCTATTTGGTGAAATTGTAGAAGATAATGATGGTAAATGGAGTATGGAAATAGGTATAACGATTGATGAACGTATAGCCGACGGATTTTACTTTTGTAAAGCTTTAAAACTAATGGAATATATTTTTAATAATCCAGAATTAATGTTAGAACCAGCTGGTAAAAAAGTAAAAATGCCTGATAATAAAAAATAAAAGAAAGCAGATAAATAATCTGTTTTTTTTTATTTTTTATAAGAACCCAAATAATTAATAAATTCCTTATAATTATTAATTCTATAATCTGTTAATCTAAGAATCTTTTCTCTATCTACATCAGCATATTTATCATAAACATTAACAACTTCAATTCCTGCATTTCTACTAGCTAATACTCCAGTATAAGAGTCTTCAAATATTAAGCATTCTTCAGGCCTAGCTTGATAATGTCTCATAATCAGATTATATATTTCAGGATCTGGTTTTTTATTTTGAACATCTTCTTTTCTAGTAATATAATCAAACATTTGAGTAATATCCATTTGCCCTAGCATTTTCTGATTCTTTTTAGCGTATATATCTAATTGAACTTGTGTAGTCATAGTAGCTAAAACTAAAGTAAAACCTAATTCTTTTAATAAAAATATTAACTCAGGAGCATCTAATTTGAAATCCATTTCATTTTCTAATATCTCTCCTGATTTTGCCCATCTAATATCTAGTAATTCACTTGCGCTTTTAATACTAAGATGATATTTATTTATAAGGTAATCACAAAAAGCTAAATAACTATCGCTTCCTTGATTATTATGTAAAAAGCTATCTCTTTCTACTTGTACAGAGTCTAGATCAATTTTAGCATCAGAATAAGTTTCAATTAATTTTTGATCAGTTAAATTCCATACTCCAATAGAATCAATAAGTGTACCATCCATATCAAATATAATATATTTTTTTCTTGTTAAATCTAATTCATTTAATTGCTTCATAAAACCCTCTCAAAACATATTATATTATAAAAATAATTATTTGAATATATAATAATAATTAGGTTATAATAAACTTAATTAAAACAAAAGGTGATATTAATGGAAAAAATAAATATTGAAATTGACAATAAAGATAGGATTGCATCTATAGAAGAACAATGTAAAAATAATGAATTTTTAACTAAAGAAGATATTGAATTATTACTTAAATACTTATGCTATTTAGTAAGAAAAAAAATCGCCGAATATGAGGGAAAAAGCATAGAAAATTACTCATTTACAAATAAATGTGATTTAGCTCAAAGCATGATTTGTTATTATTTAAGAGATATAATGGTAGCAGCTAATCCAGTAAATACCAACGAAGTATTATCAAATGTATGTGGACACAGTTTTGTAATAGGTACATTTTCTACTATAACTGGTAAAATTCAATTTTTAATTGATCCAACATACTTACAGTTTTTTAATAAAGAAGATTGTGATCCAAGAAAAGCTGTAATAATAAATAACATAATATGTATATCTCCTTCTCCAGGATTTTTTGTACTCGAAAACAAACAAGAAAGCACAATAATGCCATTAATAAAAAATGGATTTATTGAATTGACAAAAGAAGTAGCTAAAGTATTTGGTGATAGTTTCTTTAAAACGCAAACAGGAGTATCACCAGATCAAGCATCATATAATGTTGCCAGTGGTTCAAGTTACATCAAATGGTTCAGTAGTTATACTGCTAAATTATCTAAAACAAAGGATGAATTAAAAGAAAAAGGACTCCTAATAGAACCTATTGATAATGTTGTATATAAAAATACAAAATAAAAAATGATATAATATTCTTACAGGAGAATTGAAAATGAATAAACAGGTTGAATTAAGTAATAAATTATTTCCTATTTATTGTGGCCTTTCTATGGATTTAGTTTTTTATATTGCGATTAATACTTTGTTTCTAACTACTGTTAAAGGATTAACTAGTTCAGAAATTAATTTATCTAATACTATAGGAATTTTAGTGTCATTGTTCTTTTATTTAATGTCCCATAAAATAATTGATAAGATTGGGAATATTACATCAATTAGATTAGGATCTATATTAATGCTTTTAGCAGCAATTTTATTTACATTTTCTACAAATTTTATTTTTATTATAATAGCTGAAATACTATATGAAGTAAGTTTTGTATTTAAATGTGTAGATATAGTAATCTTAAATAAGAATCTTGTATATGAAAATAGAGGAGATGAATTTGTTGGAGTAAAGGCTAGAGTTGCCACTATTTATTCTGCTGCTACTATGTTCGCAACCCTTATAAGTGGTTTTTTATTTAATATAAATCCGTATTTGCCGATGTTAATATGTATTTTTATTTGTATTATTAATTGTATTTTATCTATATTTGTTATTGAAGTAGAAGTAGTTGATAATAAAGAAGAGACTGAAAAAAATAGTAAATTTGAATTTACTAAAATAATTATTTTTACTATTCTTGCTTACGGTTTATTATTTGGTTTTATAGGAGTTACTCAAACCAATGACAAGCTATTTATGATGTATGAATTACAAGAATTTTTAAATGCAAAAACAGTTGCATTAGCCATTTCAATTATCTTATTCCTATCAAGAGTATCTAGATTAGTATCTAATATTATTTTTTCAAAAGTTTATAGTAGATTAAAGAATAAAATGCTATATGCTATTTATATAAGTATGTTTATTTCTGTTTTATTATTTATAGTAGGTAAGTTATTATTTTTCCCTATACTAGGATCAATACTTATGGCAATAGGATTTTTATTATTACTAGGTTTAAGAGACCCAGCAGATAATTTACTGAGTACTATACTTCTTCAAAATACTAGAAAAAAAGATAAAGAACAAGCTATGATATATTTGCAGTTTACTAGAAGATTAACCTTATTTTTACTAAGCTTTTTAGCTACCATGATTCTAAGAAAATATGAAATGATTCATTTATACATAATTATTATCGTTATTATATTATTATATTTATTCATAGTTGTAAAATTATATAATTTATTAAAACAAGGAAGTGAATTAAGTGCTAGAAATAAAAGAAGTAAAATATGATAATCCAGATTTTTATACATTATGTGGCTTATTAGAAGAAGAACATAAAGTAGTTGTCAGAGAACAAAGAAGTCCTTATGGTAATTGTTTGAAAAGACTTGATGGTTTTTCAACTGTGTTTGTTGCTTATGATAATGATAAGCCAATAGGTTGTTTAGCTATGAAAGAAATTGAAGATGGTAAAATTGGTCTTGGAAGATTATATGTTTTACCTGAATATAGAAAGCAAGGGGTTGCGAGAGCTCTATTTGATAAAGTATTTGCAGAAGCTAAAAAACAAGGAGCTAAAAGTGTTACTCTTGATACTTATAAAAGGTTTGAAGCAGCAGTTTCATTATATAAAAAATTAGGTTTTACTATGATAGATAATTATAGAGAAGATTCTCCTTTTTCTTTATGTATGGAGAAATATTTATGATGAAGTAAAGTAAATGTTGGAAATTTTTAAAAAAAATTGACATTTATTGAATAATATGATAATGTATACATATGACTTTGAAGGAGGCGCAGCTTTTATCAGTAGTTACTAGTTATTCAGATTAATGCTAGTAAATGAAAGGAAAAGTTGCCGAAGTTTAGGATGAATATCTGAATTCTTCCTTTACTGGGTCAATAGATAATATCTATTGGACTGTCACAAGAGTTAAGCTTGTGGAGTGCTGGAAAAGAAAGTATAAATATACATAGTGATATTTGTGTTTTCATGACTTTGCGCTTTGCAAAGTCATTTTTCATGTAATAGAAAGAAGGGAAAAATATGGGTGTAAGGAGCTTATCAGTTGAACAAATTCCTCTTATAAGACAAAGTTTAGCTTTATCACGAAGAATAGGTAGTACTTCAAATAGTATTTATTATACAAGATTAAATGAAACAGAAGTACTTTTAAATCCAGATATCTTTAAAGAAATTGCTAATTTTTATAACAGGAATTGGACAGGTAATAAAGATTTTATGCATATTCCAAGCCTAGAAGACGTTGAAAGCAATTATGTAAAAGGATTCCATACAATTTTATCTAGAGATTATAAAACAGGAGAATTAATTGGTATAGCAACAGTAAAACATGATAGAAATAGTTATCAAAAAATAGACCCATATTATCCATATGAAAATAGAGGGTTCTATTCAATTACTGGTGTCTTAACTAAATATCATTCTCGTTATAGAGGTTTGGGAGTAGGTAAAAAAATCTATGAACTAGCAATCAGAAATTATGTTGATGAAAAAAGAGTTAATCCTAATAATTCTATGATGATTGAAATCGATTGTCGTAATAGAAATAGTATGAATGCCATTTTTGTCGCTGCCGAAAACGTTTCAGATGTTGTTCCTGCTATAACAGGAATATATACTCTAACAGATGAATCGGGAAATATGGTAGAAGCACCAACTTTTATCGTAGAATTAGTAAATCCTAGCTTGATGGTGCAACATATAAATGAAGAAAGACCTGTTTTAAACTATGAAAATCCAAGCAATCATTCTGAATTGTTTCAATCATTATTCAACCAAATGATTCAGTCATTTCCTATTGATAGAGTAATTACTAATCCAGATGGTGATAATTACGTAAACTTTTATCCAGTACAACCTCAGTTATTACCAATTATTAATCCAGGTGAAACAGCAAAAGGAAATAATAGACAACCTACTGAAATGCTACCTATAGGTAGTGATTGTCCAAAAAGGAAAGTATACCAAAGAAGAAATGTTTTAAAATTTGGAGGTGTAGCTAGTGAATAATATAATAATAAATTATTTTAAACAAATTGCTAGTATACCTAGAGAATCAGGAAATGAAAAACAAATATCCGATTTTATTGTTAGATTTGCCAAAGAAAGAAACTTAGAATATTATCAAGATTCCAATAATAATGTAATCATTAGAAAGATAGTAGATGATAAAGAACCTATTATCCTTCAAGCACACTTAGATATGGTATGTGTAAAAGAAAATGATATAGTTTTTGATTTTAAAAAAGATGGTATCGAAGTCATACAAGATAATAATCTAATTCATGCCAATCATACAACTTTAGGTGCAGATAATGGAATAGGCGTAGCTGAAATACTAAATATTTTAGATAATACAAATATCAGTATCGAAGCTATTTTTACAACAGAAGAAGAAACTACAATGAATGGGGCAGAAACAATAGATTTATCTCCAATTACTGGCCATACCATGATAAACCTAGATGGTTTTGAAGAAAATACTATCTTACTAGAATGTGCTAGTTTTACTGATATTGAGATAAAAATGAATTATCAATTAAAAGATAAGTTAGATAAAAACATTTATAGGATAAACTTACGAGGTTTGCCTGGTGGTCACTCAGGTGCTGATATTGATAAAAATAATGGTAATAGTATTATTATGTTATCTAAACTATTAAGTAAAATAGAATCAGTTAGAATTTGTGATTTTACAAGTGGTACTAGAAATAATGTTATTCCAAGTACCGCAACCGCAGTTATTCAAACAGATAATCAAATCGAGAATATAATAAATGATATTCTAGAATCTGAAAAAACTAACTATCCAAATTTCCAAATAACATTAGAAAAAATAAGTGGAAGTCATTTATTTCTATCAGTTGAAGATAGTAGTAATTTAATTAATTCCTTACTAATAATTCCTCATGGAGTATTTAATAAAAATCACCGTAATGAAGTTACTACTTCAGAAAACTTAGCTGTTATTAGTTTAAAAGATAATTTATTATTGATTGGTCTTAGAAGTTCTATAGAAGAAGAGAGAAAAGAAGTTCTTAATAACTTATCAAGTATTTGTAAAAATAATAATTATCAGTTAAATATAACAGGTTATCAACCTGGCTTTAGAAGTGAGGAAAATTCTAAATTAATCCAAGATTTAATTCAAGCATATAGAAAAGTAAACAAAAAAGAACCTAGATTAGAATCAAAACATGTAGCTTTAGAAGTAGGGCTAATCAAAGAAAAAATTCCTAATTTAGAAGTAGCTGTTATTTCACCTAAAATAATAGGTGCCCATACAACTAAAGAAAGTGTTGATATAGATTCTATCAATAAATGGGATGAATGGTTAAGAAAGTTTTTAAATAATAATTAAAAAAATAAATCATTTGATTTATTTTTTTTACATTAATGGAGCAAGTAAACGAAGGAACGCTTGCAACATACCCTTTAAAAAAGATGGTTTAAAATCTTTTTCAGTTAGTTCTTTACTCTGATTCATAGTTTCAATTACATCTTTTTTGATATCTTTAATACACTTTACATCTTCCAGATACATTCCACATTCAAAATGCAGATATAAACTTCTATAATCTAAGTTTAATGTTCCAATCGTTGAAATATGATCATCTGCAATAAAAGTTTTTGCATGAATAAATCCTGGAGAATATTGATATACTTTAACTCCACCCTTAATTAAAGTTTCAGCATAACTTTTTGTGACTGAATAAACTATTTTTTTATCAGGAATACCTGGAATAATAATTCTAACATCAACTCCACGATTTGCTGCAAGTATCAAAGAATTTATCATATTGGTATCAATAATTAAATAAGGAGTACAAATATAAATATAGTCACTTGCCTGATTAATAATATTTAAATAAATATTTTGTCCAATAGTATCTAAATCCAAAGGAGTTTCTCCATAAGGAGCAACATACCCTTTTTTTTCTTTATTATTAAAAGTTACTTTATATTTTTCATAATCAGTATCACTTTTCTTAAAAGAATTCCAAATAGCTAAAAACATAACTGTATAACTCCATACAGCATCTCCAACTACTTTAATGCCATTGTCTTTCCAATGACCATATTTTACAATTTCATTTATATATTCATCAGCAATATTAATGCCACCAGAAAAAGCTACTTTACCATCAATTACTAATATTTTTCTATGATCTCTATTATTCATAATGATTCCAGATAAAGGGCTTAATTTATTAAAAACTACGCACTTAATTCCATACTTTTTTAATTCATTAGGATAAAAATCACTTAAAGTAGCAATACATCCTAAATCATCATACATAACCCTAACTTCAACACCTTGTTTTACTTTTTCTTTTAAGATTTCTAATATAGAATCCCACATCTTACCAGCTTCAATAATAAAGTATTCAATAAATATAAACTTCTCTGCTTTTTTTAATTCTTTTATCATTTCTTTAAAAGCAATTTCTCCTAAAGGATAATATTCAACATCATTATTAGTCGAAACAGGATATTTAGCATAATCAGTTATGTAACGCATTCTACTATTGTCAGCAATCTCCTTACGAATTGTTTCATCTTGTTTTAAATATTTTGGTATATTCTTCTCACTAGTAGTAATTTGTTTAAATAATTTACTTTTCATCTTATTTCTACCTATAATTACATACAAAAGTGATCCAATTAAAGGAAATATAAGTATAATAACAATCCAAGGTAATGTATAAGAATAACTTTTACTATTTTTAATAAGAAATAAAACAATTAAGAATCCCATTATTCGATAAAAGATATTTAAAATAATAAAGTGATCTCCTAAATATAGATAAGCGGCTAAAAATAATAGTATTTGTAAAGTTAATCCTAATACTACAATAATTCCTCTTTTAATAGCGTTTTTCATAATAACACCTCTCGTCAACATTATATCAAAATAATAATAAAAGAAAAATATTATCTATTTTAATGATATAATAACATTAGGTGATGCTTATGGATAATATATTTGAAAATAACATTGAGGTAATAAAAGACTCATTAGAAGTAATATGGAATTATATGAAATTAGATCAACCACTCGAAAAATGTGATGTAATTATTGGTTGTGGTTGCACTAATTTAGAAATTCCTAAAAAATGTGCCGAGTTATTAAAAGATGGTTATGCTCCTCTAATTGTATTTACAGGTGGACAAGGAAAAATGTCAAATAAATATTTTTCTAAAGCGGAAGCTGAAATATTTAAAGAAATTGCCCTAGAAAATGGTGTACCAGAAGATAAAATTATTTTAGAAACAAAAGCTACTAATACTGGAGATAATTTAAGATTTTCAATGAAATTATTAAATGAAAAAAATATTAAGTATGATAAAGTATTAATCGTTGGTAATACTATTTATGAAAGAAGAATATTCTTAGCGGCTAAAAAGATAATGGAAGGTAAAAAAATAATTATAGCATCTCCCAATAGTAATAGTACATTTGATGAATACTTTAACAAAATAAAGAATGAACCAAGTGATAAGAGATTTGATAATATATCAGTTATAGTTGGGAATATTCAAAGATTAATTATTTTCCCACAATTTGGATGGGAATTGCCTGAAATAGTTCCTGACTCAGTATTGGAAGCATACAATAAATTAAAACTATTAGGATTTTCAAAGTTTGTCATGAACAAAGAACAAATTGATAATCTAATTGGAGAATATGGACTAGAAGAGGGTCAAGTAGCAAATTATTTTAAGTAAGAACTATATTTTTTATAAATTCAATGATATAATTAGATTAGACTAGGAAGTGAAAGTATGACGAAAGTGGTAAACACAGAAGATAATGTTGTTGACATAAAAGATTATGGCTTATTTTCAAGTGGAGTAGCATCTACTAAAAAATTAAATGAGGCACTAGGAAAAATGCAAACTATTGTAACAAATAGTAAAAAAGTATTAGAAGATGCCGAAATGTTCCTTGGACCAATGGCTACTTCAGCTGATGAAGGCTTAAAAGAATTATTTAACAGATTAGAAACTATGGTATCTAATTTTTCAGAAGTTGAATCATACTTAATAAATGCCTCAGAAACGTATCAATCAAGTGATAAGAATGCAGCAGAAGTGTTAAAATTAAATAAGAATACTGGAAAAGTTGAGAGGGTTATATCATCTTGCATGTATGACTATATGACACCAGTTTCTTCAGTAACAATTCCGAGCGATATAGACCAATCTGGCTACTTAGTAACGTGTTATGGTCCAGGTGGTTGGCATTTGGGTGGCGAGGAAGCGGCCACTAAAATAGCCTCTGGAACAAAGCAGGATAAAGTTCATGATAAATGGGTAGAAGCTGGTGCAAAATATAAAGATGGTATAGCTGCTCTAGAAATTGATGGAGTCGACCACTACTTAGTCGCAACTTCGCCAACTTATGGAACAGTAGGGGATAAAATAAATGTAAAATTTGAAAACGGAGAATCAATTCCTTGCGTAATAGCGGATGCTAAAAGTACACGCGATTCAAATTATACAAAATATGGTCATCAAAAATCAAATGGTGTTAATGTTCTAGAATTTGAGGTAGATAGAAATAAATACAGATCATCAGGAAACCCAACAACCGAAAAATGGGGATTAGAATGGGATAGTAGCAGTAAAGTACAAACAGTAGATAACTTCGGAACAATGATTTAAGAACTTTATAGTTCTTTTTTTTTTGATTATGTTATAATAAAACAAATGGAGGTCTTGTATGTTAAAAGATAATAAAGTTTTAATTGGAAAAAATGAAGAAAAAGAATTATCTATATTATTAGATAAAGCTAATCGTCATGGTTTAATCACTGGAGCTAGTGGTTCAGGAAAAACAATTACTTTAAAAGTAATGGCTGAAAGTTTTTCTGATGCAGGTGTACCAGTTTTCTTGGCCGATGTAAAAGGTGATATTGCAGGAACTGCTCTTCCTGGGGAAACAAGTGAAAGTCTAGAAAAAAGATTAGGAAAACTAAAAATTAATGATTTTGAATATAAAAGTTTTCCTGTAAGATTTTGGGATATTTTTGGAGTAACCGGTCATCCTATTCGTACAACCCTAGATTCTGTTGGACCAGATATATTATCAATGATGTTAGGTCTATCTGAAGCCCAAGAAGGAGTACTTGCTATTGTTTATAAAATTGCTGAAGATAATGGTTGGAGCTTAGACGATACGAAAGATTTAAGATTATTACTTCAATATGTTGGTGATAATAGAAATGATTTTATAACTAAATATGGTAATATTACTACTCAAAGTATTGGTGTTATTCAAAGATGTTTATTGACACTTGAAAATCAGGGAGCAGATAAATTCTTTGGACAACCTGAATTAGATATTAATGATTTTATTGGGGTAGATGCCAATGGTAAAGGATATGTAAATATTTTAGATGCTGTTGAATTATTTAAGTCCCCTGATTTATATGCTTCATTCTTATTATGGTTATTAACAAACTTATTTA
>JAEEGL015069475.1_pt1 | contig 18709 bp, 18 predicted proteins | sample 9134231 | NCBI WGS metagenome assembly JAEEGL01 (sample SAMN16246548, study PRJNA631951) | gut metagenome | biome: gut microbiome; feature: rumen; material: fiber-attached | host: Bos | place: Iran: Karaj | collected 2018-10 | reverse complement strand
TTTTGATATATTCTTCTTTTGGAAAAATATTAGGATTATAATAATATATATAAATTTCAAAGAATTCAGAAAGATATTCGGTTACGTACGTTGAACATGGTCCGCAGCAACTGTGAAGGAGGATGGTTTTTCTTCCGTCAAGAGTATTAACTATTTTGTCTGTTTGTTCCTGAAAATTAACTTTAGTGTCCATATTATAATAGCGAGTAACTTATATCACTCATTGCTCCTCTGGCAAATAAAATCCATTTTGCTCTGTCAAGCGGATTCGGTCCGATTCTGGCATTTATCGGAATAGGATTTTTTTCACACTTTTTATAGTGACTGAATCTGGAAAAATACTCTGCTTTTCCACCGGTTATAGATATTAATCTCTCCGGAAAAGAAATTGCTTTTTCAGCAGGTATAAAACAACTAACGAAAAACAGTCCTTTGTTTGTTGTTAGTCCGTCAAAAGACCCGTTTCTCAGCAGTGTTTCGGAAATAACGGGGCCATAATAATCTGAAGGTGCAGAAATATCGAATTGAATAATAGGCTCAAGAATAGTTGAACCGCAGTTTTTAAGAGTATTCATTATAGCCATCGGTGTTGCAACGTAAAAATCAAGCGGATGCGTGTGTATAGTATGATGTTCTGCGTATATCAAAGTTGCTTTAAAATCCGTTATTTCCCATCCGAAAAGGCCTTGTTTTAAATTTGCAAAGAATGATTTCTTTATCTGGTCCTGGTAAGAATAGTTGCAGGTGTTTGATGGAATGTTTACTGATTCGTATACAACACCTCTTCCTGTTTCTAAAGGCTCAAACAAAAATTTTACAATAGCCCAACAAGGCTTAGGCATTGTGTAATAGTCTGCACCTTCTGCAGATATTGACGGTGTTTCTTTATAAATTATAGTTGGTTTTGAAAAAGATGCGTTTATGTTAAACCTTCTTTTTAATTCATTGATTATAAAATCTCTGTGAAGACTTCCTGACAAAGAAATGTTCAATTCATCGGATTCTTTGATCCATTTTACATTCAGATAAGGATTTTCAGTTTCGAGTTTTTTTAATGCGTCGTAAAGATTATCAAAAGAACTACCGTCTAAGGGAATTACTTTTTCAAACGTGTACGGCTTCGATATGGTAATTGATTTATATTTTTCATTTTTATATCCGATATAATCTGAAATATTAATGGATTTTAATCCGCAAACACCACCAATTTCTCCGGATGTTAAAGATAAACAATTCTGATATTTTTTTCCATTATATTTTCTGATTTGAGTTATTTTTTCTTCAGATTGTTTGCCGTTGATCGTTATTTGATCTCTGACGTTTATTGCTCCTGAAAATAGTCTTATATATGCTATTTTACCGTCTTTAGAATCGTAATCTATCTTATAAACTAATCCTGATAAATCATTTTCTTCATTATTTACTTTTATATAACGTGAAACAGCGTAAAGCAGTTCTTCAATTCCTGCACTGAAAAGAGCTGATCCCTTGATAACAGGAAACAGTTTAAAATCATAAATCATGTTGATTGCTGCGTTTTTTATAGATTCTTTTGAAATTTCATTTCCAAGAATATAATCCTCTGCAATTGAATCATCATAGTTGATTATAGATTCTAATTCTAATTTTTCTATATTTTTACTTAATTTTATTTTTACATCTCTGGTTGATTCAGAATCAATATCAGTTATATCTAAAAGCGAGTATTTTGGGATGTCAAGTAATTCTGAAATCTGATTAATTACGTTTTCTGAATTACTTCCGATTCTGTCGGTTTTGTTTAGAAAAATAATAGTCGGTATTTTTAGTTTATATAATATTTTCCAGATTAATTTTGTATATGGTTGAATACCGTCAACTGATGAAACGACTAGGACGACTGCGTCAGTTATTGATAATGATCTTTCCAGTTCTTCAGAAAAATCAATATGTCCCGGAGTATCAATTATATTAATTTCAGCATCTTCAAAGAACATTGAAGTATATGAAGATTTAATTGATATTTTTCTTTCAATTTCCAATGGGAGAAAATCCGATACAGTCGTTCCTTTATCAACTCTTCCGGTTTCTCTTATTGCACCGCATTTGTAAAGTAATTGTTCGGTTAATGTTGTTTTACCGGCGTCAACGTGCGCAATAATACTGATATTAATAATTTTATTCATATTAAAAAAAGTGCAGCAATACTGAAATGTCAGTATTGCTGCGATTTAATCTTATGCTTGTTTAACCGACATGTTTGATATGCCAAATGTTTCTTCCAAAATTCTGAACCCGACTTTTCCTGAAATATTGCCCATTGGAATGTCATATTTAATAATTAATTTTCCGTCGAGAATAACGTCTATTTTTTGATTAATAGCATTTACTTCGACAATATGAATAAATGAACCGATATCATCAAGAGTATAAGTGGCAAGGCATTTTTCTCCGTAATTCCATTCGTTGAGAGAAAGAGTGTTTTTACCATTGATACGAACAGAATACCCGTAAGCGGAAGTGCCTGGCTGTGAACCGAAATATGATTCTTTCTGAATTCTGAAGAGAACTTCGGCTGCCCCTGTTCCGCCGACAGTACCGTTGATTTCTGCTTTCACAGAATAATTTTTCCATCCGTGATGACCTATAAATCCGTAGCCGCATCCTTCCGATAATGAAAGACCGCAATATTTTTTTGAAAGACTGCGGGGACCTTTGCCTCCAATTATCATAAGGTCAGGATTAGGATCGCTGTTGGTAACTAAAGAAACGTTTTCAACTTCTGCACTTCTGATAAAGAAGAAGGAGTCTACTGTTATTTTACATTTTGAAACGATCTTGATGTTTTGAATACCTGCTTTAAGATTAATCGTTCCGAGGTATACAATTGCTGATCCGTCGTAATCGTATGCATCAGGCACTTTTGCATTAAATGACTCACCGTTAACCGTAAACGAGATTTTATCGGAAGGATTTCTGAATTGAAGAGCAATATCATAGGGTAGGTCTTCTTTAACGTTGATTTTATACTCGAATTCAGTCGATTCTTCAGCGTCAATGCAGAATATCTCTTTCCCGTTTTCTAAGTATGAGGTCTTTTTATTGTCTGTTAAAGCATGAACTGCATCCATTCTTCCGGGGACAGCTTTTGTGTTATAACGGTCGCTGGAACCCTCTGCATAGGAGCTGAAACCAACAAATCCCACTGTAACCTTTTTCTCGTCAATATTCTCTAGTCCTATTTTTCCGCCTTTTGTTCTTGTTTTCCATTCAAGAAAATCCTGATTATTGTTAAGCATAAGATTAATATTACCGGATTCTCCTCTGGAAAATCTGTACGCATTATTAGACTTAAGATTAACGTTTTTTGGGAGTTTTTTCGATATGATCGGGTTTGAGTTCTCTTCAATTGTAACAGTTCCGTCAAATACGTGTATCTTACCTTTTCCGGATGCGTATATGATAGTAAAATCAGAACCGTTTGAATTAACGTTAACTTCAGCAGTATAAATATCATTTGTTCCTTCAGAAGTTAAATATCTATAATAACCGTCGTTGTTTTTGCGTTTAAGATTTGCTAAACCTCGTACTGAATAATCAGCGAGGGAAGGCTTTTCCTGATCCCACCATATAGTATTTGCATACATTCTGCTTCCGTTAAAGAATAGTCTGTCAACGTTCATACTTCTGAATCCCGGTTTTTTAACAAGTTCATAAGTATGATAAATAATATAAGCTCCGTCCATATCTGGAGCAAGAGCACTTGAACTGTGTCCAAGCCCGTGAAAATCATCATCGGTTTCAATAAGAACCGTCTGGTTCTTCATATTTGTGTAGTTTTTTACAGGAGAATCATCTGAAACACTGTAGGAAACTTTGTATCCCTTGCTGAGAAGATGATTACCCGTATAAGTTAGAAAATATTTTTTGTTGTGCTTTAAAACCATCGGACCTTCTGTCCAACCGTTCAATCTTGATTCGGGTATAGGGATCCCCGGGAGATTAATGTGCTCCGGATCCGGCATAGAATGGTAATTAATTCCGCTTCCTTCAGCACGATAGAAAAACGAATCTCCGTTATCGTCAATAAAGAAAGAACCGTCTATTCTTTGACCGACTCTATCAGAAATGCGTTTGTATGGTCCTTCCGGTTTATTGGCTCTTAAGAAATAATGCCCGTTTCCGTGAGGTGAAGTACACATATAAAATTTACCGTTATTGTAAATAACTTCAGGTGCATACCCTCCGCATATTTCCGGAATGTCACATGCAACACCCATATGAGTCCAGTCTACAAGGTTATCAGATTTCCAACAGTAAAGGTAACTCGGAGCGGCTCCTGCAGAAAAATAAAGATAATAAGAACCATCATATCTCATTACAAAAGGGTCACCGGTACTGCCCGGAGCAGGTGCTTGAAAAGGATTACGATAAGTTTCCATAATTTTACCTCACTTTAATTAATTATAATTATTTTATATGAATTACAATTAAAAGTCAATGCAATTATTGACAAATAAATAAAATATGCTATAATATTTGACGTTGACGTTGGGATGTGGTGTAGCGGCAGCACACGAGACTTTGACTCTTGTAGTATAGGTTCAACCCCTGTCATCCCAGCCATGAGTGTTCATATTTATGAACACTTTTTTGTTTTACGCTTCAGCCAAATAGAATGTTATTAAACTCTTTCAGAGATTTAAAAGCGTAATCGGGCATCTCTTCTTTTTTACAATTAATTAAATCTTCTTTTTTTGTTTCACCTGTAAATACAAGTACAGAAGTAACCCCATGTTTTTTTCCTGTTGCAATGTCAGTATATAGCCTGTCGCCGATAATACACATTTTATTCTTTTGAATTCCTGAAATTTCGCAAATCATTTCTACTGTTTCAGAATAAGGTTTGCCGAAATATCTTGGAGTTACGTTAGTAGAAGCGGTTATGAATGCTGAAATTGATCCGCTGTCCGGAATAAAACCGTTTTCTGTCGGGCAATTAAAATCCGGATGAGTAGACAGAAATTCTGCTCCGTTTCTTATGTATGTACACGCTTTGCTCAATTTTTCATAATTAAGAGTAGTGTCAAAACTAGTTACGACAATATCTGGAGTACTATTGTCAAAATTGGTAAGTTTTATATCGTTTTTTATAAAATCTGATATCAGATCTTCTGTCCCTAACAGATAAACTTTTTTTTCTTTTCTGTATTTTTTTAAAAATTCAATAGTCACGTCTCCTGAGGTTAATATTTCATCATTACTTGGTGAAAATCCCATACGTGAGAGCTTGTTTATATAAAAATCTTTGTTGTGTGATGCATTGTTTGTAAAAAATAGTATTTTTCTTTTGTTTTTTCTTAGTAAATTAATAAAGTCAATTGCAAAGTCAAATACTTTATTTCCAAGGTAAATTGTACCATCCATATCGAAGATAAACAATTCTTTAAGTTTTAATTGATTATAGTTCATTTCAACTCCGGGTTTTGTATGATTATTTTTTATTTTATTTTAGGATTTTTATTAATAACGTTATTGTTATATAATATTTTTAAATTGATTTATTTGTTAAAAAAGAAAAGTCTCAATGCTCCGACTAATAAAATCATATTTTGGATTTTATCATTGACGTGGGGCTTTCCTATGACGTTAATCGGTTTTGTGACAGCATTTTTTTTGATACTTTCAGGGCATAAACCGAAAAAATATTATAATCATTATTATTTTGAATTTAAGAAAATTAATTTCGGACTTGAATTGGGATTGTTTTTTATTTGTCCATATGGCTGCGATAATAAATTAAAAAATCACGAGGTAGGTCATTCTATTCAAAATATTTATATGGGCATCTTTACTCCTTTGATTGTGTCCATTCCGTCTGTTATCAGATATTGGTATAGAGAATTGTTCGGAAGCAAAAAGGATTATGATGATGCCTGGTTTGAAGGGCAGGCTACTTTTTCCGGAAGCCGTTATATAGAAAAACTGTCAAATAAAAGCAAAAATATAAGTAAGCGATTATGAATCGCTTACTTGTTATTTTTTATTCTGAAGGTTCAATTTCTATCATTGTGTTTCCAAATGTCAGATTTATATTGCCTTTATTTAATTTTATATTAATTTCACATGGCTGGTTTTCTGAAATATCAACGTATTGATTTCCGTATTCAATTTCATTGATATAAAGAGTACCCTCTTCGGAAACAATGTTTTTTGAATAATTATAGAATGAATAATCGTTATTAAGAAGGAAATTACCTTCTTTTATCTCAACGCTTATATTTTTGATATTTGATTCAAAAACGTTAACGTTGCCAACGTCTGCCTCGATGTTTAGATTTTCTGAAGTTATTTGTCTTGTTTCTATATCATTTTTATCACTGGTAATAGAAAGTGATTGAAACGTACCGGAGAGAATTGATAAAGTCGACGTCTGCAAATCAGCAGAAAGAGTAGAAGATGAAATTGAATTGATTTCAACCAATGAATCAACTGCCTTGATTGTAATATCGCTCTCTTGATCAAAATCAATAAGTTTCAGTGTTGATTTTGAAATTGTTAAAGATATATTTTTTATCTCTTCTTCATTTGAAATATATATTTCTACTTTTTTCTTTCCTGATTTTTCTGAAAGTAAAAGAGAACGCAACGTTTTCCAAACGCCGGAAAAAGATATGCCGGAATCTTTGAAATTAATAAAATCCGTAATTGAAATATTATTAGAAATATTAACTGATTTGTTTGAAACGGTAGATATGTATTTATTAGGTTGAAAGTTAATCAGTTTTACGTAAGATGATTCTGCGTTACCGTGAATAACAATATTACAATCTGAAAGATCAAGGGATATTTTAGAAACGTATTGATCATTGAAATTCATTTCAGACTTGCTTTGTCCGTCGACAAATTTGGCACCGTCAATTGCTTCGTCATTCGGAGCGAGTTTTCTGGCATATGAACAAACAAAAATACCGACGAAAATCAAAAATATAGATACTATTATACAGATTATTGAACTGATTTTCATAGGTTCTTACATCCTTTCTTTGCCAGTTCAAACCATTTTTTGGATTTTTCAAATAGTTTTTTTAATCCAAGACCTATTATCTTATATAAAGCGGGAATGAATCTTACTGCTATATTGTATAGAACAATGCAAATAAGCATAGTTATTCCGGCAAATATAAAAGCGAGTCCTATTTCATGAAGTCCTACGTATCTAGGCTCGGAAATGATTTGAGTTATTCCATATATCAAAGATAATATCGCCAACGCAGATCCGCCGCATACAATTCCTGTTATCAAGCAAATAATAACTATTATTACGCCTGCCATTGCCAGCGCAATTGCAAGAGATATTCCCAAAATCAAAGCAACTAATAATACTATAACAGGTAAACATAATGCTAATAATATCCAGACTATTTTTGAATTATCGGTATATTTATTAGTTATATCTGCATTAACAGATTTTGATTTATTCTTATTATTTGACTGATCTGTGCTCGTGTGAAAAACAACGTCTGTATTATCGGTAACAACGGTTTTCTGAGAATTTTCATTTGAAACGGTGTTTAAAGATTCCGTTTTGCTGATAACTAACGTAGGTTTGCTCTGATCACCGTTCGACTCATTCAGAATTCGTTCTGCAAATAATTCAACATTTGATTCGGTATAATATTTTGAGGCGTCTTCATCTGACAATTTATTTAAATTATTGGTAACTGTTTGGCATTTTTGCTCTGCCTGCTGTTTATCGAGTCCTTTTGAAATCAAAACAGACTCGAGCTGAGCAATAAATTCATTTTGTGTCAAGGCAATAACCCCCTGAAAATGTTTGACTAATTATAAATAATATGGTAAGATAAATTATTATATCATCTAAGAAAGAAAAAATCAATATGAGAATCAGAAAAAAGAGAAACAGAGACGTCAGAGTCGAAAAATGCAAAAAACTGATGATTGACTGCGACGAGAGTGAAATAAACGAATTAATCAAAAATATTAAAAGTAAATATGGCTCGATAGAAATGGAGATAGGCTGCGGAAAAGGACAATTTATTTTTAAAAAGGCAATTGAAAATCATTGCGTTTTCTATATTGGCATAGAAAAACAGATAGACGCCTTGATACCTGCTATGGAAAGAATTTTTGAAGCAGAGATTGAAAATGTCGCATTTATGAATGCTGATGCCGAAAAACTTGCCGAATTCTTTCCGGAAGGATCAGTGAAAACGATTTATCTGAATTTTTCTGATCCATGGCCGAAATCACGTCACGATAAGAGGCGCCTAACCTATAGTTCTTTTCTTAAAGTCTATCAGAGAATACTAATTAAAGGCGGCAAATTAATTTTTAAAACGGACAACGACGGATTATTTGAATTCAGTATTGAAGAATTGAAAAAAAACGGATGGGATATTGTTAATTTAGTCCGTGATCTTCATAACAGTGAATATACTAAAGAAAACATTACTACAGAATATGAAGATTATTTTTCAAGTAAAGGGATAAAAATAAAGATGCTTGTTGCCATTCCGCCTGTTTCAGATTAATCTGATTTGAGTTTAGAAGAAATCCATAGTGACAACGGTTTAATTATCAAATAACTGACAGAGTATAAAATGATCAAAAGCAGAGAACTGTCTCTTAATTCATAATTACAAAGCAAAATGCACAGCGTAACACCGACCAAAGAAGCTAAATAATTAATGAAAAATTTTGCAATTGTCGATAAATTTTTAATTTTAAAAATTAAGTCAGTAAATGATAAAACTAAAGATATTAGAAAAGTCAGAAGAAAAATAGAAATTGTAATTGCAGGCTTTTCAATTTTTGAAATTTCCATTTTATATAAAAGTTTCAAAAAAAGCAACAAAAATAATAATAATAAGGTATTATATTTAAATGCATTTAAAATAACTTGTATTATTGAAATAAAGAATTTTTTCATTTTGCAGGTCCGTTCATAGCATATATTTGTAATCGGGTTTTCTGACCCGATTATTTTCTTTTAATTTTCGATATGAAAAAGCCGTCAAATCCGTAATCGTCAGGAAAAAGTGTAATTGATTCGTTATTTGAAATAATATCTTTGCAAGAAAACGAATCGGGATAGAAATTCGGGTTGTTATTCAGAAAACGTTTTACGACTTCATCATTTTCTGCTTTTTTTAACGTGCAGGTTGAATAAATCAAAGTTCCGCCCGGTTTAAGGTATTTTGAAGATTGAGATAAAATTGTGAATTGTAGTTCTGGCAAAGAATTCGTGTTGATATTATGGTTTCTTATATCTGGTTTTTTTTCGATTACCCCTATACCGGAGCATGGGACGTCACAGATAACTTTGTCGGCTTTTTCTAAATATTCGTTTACAGGAGTTTCTGAATTATGGACGATCGAATCAATATTTTTAAATCCGAGATGGTCGGATTGTGATTTGATTTGTTTTACTTTTTGTTCATGGATATCAAAAGTGATGATTTTTGATTTGCAGCCGGAAATCAGCGACGCGTTAAAACTTTTTCCTCCGGGCGCGCCGCAAACGTCAATTATAAAATCGTTTTCTTTGGGATCAAGGATAATTCCCGCAATTTGAGACGATTCATCCTGAACAAAGCAATGACCTTTTTTTAAAGCAGAAATTAATTGTGCAGAATCAAAAATCCTGAATCCAAATGGAGAATAATGACAATTTTCAGCTGAAGGGTATAACAAAGAGAATTCAGTTAAAGAAATTTTATTTGTATTTACTCTTACTGTAGTCGGCTTGTGAATATTCATCGATTTTAAAATAGATTCTGTTTTTAAAGAACCGTAATCTTTAATAAGAGAATCAACGATAGACAAGTCGTATGAGTATTCTACAGATAATCTAATATTATTTTCGGCTATTTTTGAGTAATCGGTAATTGAATCAATATTATTACAAATGTTTCTGAGAACTGCATTAATATAATTTTTAGATCTTGAAGAATAAACAGACGCAAGAGAAACGGTTTCATTTACTGTCGCAGATTGAGGGACTTTATCAAGATAAATTATTTCATAAGTTCCCATTCTGAGCAATATTAAAGTAGACAAATCCAGTTTGTTAACTTTAATTTTAGAAAATTTTCCGATAATAAAATCTATCGTTATTTTTTTTTCGATAATTCCCAGAATAGCTTGAATAAAAAATCTTTTATCAACGTCGCTGAATTCTGTTTTATTCAAAGTGTTCTCTATTACCGCAGAGGAATATTTTTTCTCTTTTTCTATTCCGAGAAGAGAACGATAAATAATTGCTCTTACGTTCATTTTATTGTCCGAACAAATCCCCTTGCTTTATTTTAGCTCCGTTTAAGAATTCTTTGACCGTCATTCTTTTTTTGCCTTCGGGAATTACTTCATAAATATCTACAGTGCCATTGTTGCATGAAACGGTTATTTTATTTCTATTTGTAAAAACAACTTTTCCCGAATCAGAGCATTGACAAGAATCTCCTATAGCAGATTTTATTATTTTGATTCTTTTTCCGTTGAAAAAAGTATAAGCACCGGGGTCGGGAGACAATGCCCTGATAAGATTATGTACTTCAAAGTTTGATTTGTTAAAGTCAATCATACACTCGTCATTAGTGATTTTTTCTGCATAAGTTGACTCTGAATTATCCTGAGAAATTGGATTTAAAACATTTTTGATTCTTTTTTCAATAGTAGAAAGAATCAGACTAGAAGCTATTGACGCAAGATTATTACTTACTGTTTCAAAATCATCGTTATCACCGATTGCTATTTTTTCCTGCTCGAGAATATCACCGGTATCAAGACCTTTATCCATAAGCATTGTCGTAATGCCTGTGTATTTTTCTCCATTTATTATTGCTCTTTGTATTGGAGCAGCCCCTCTGTATTTGGGAAGAAGAGAAGCGTGAACGTTAATACATCCGAATTTTGGATATTTAAGCACGTATTCCGGCAAAATCATTCCGTACGCAACAACGATAATAATATCAGGATCAATTTCTGAAAGATTTGTTTTAAACGATTCATTTTTTAGTGTTGACGGTTGATAAACTGCTAATTGATTTTCTATAGCATATTTTTTAACGGGAGAAGGGGTTAGAACGTATTTTCTACCTTGCGGTTTATCAGGTTGAGTAACAACTCCTGCAACTAAATAATTATTATTTATTGTATCCAGTATTTTTACTGCAAAACTGGGTGTTCCCATAAATAATATTTTTAAGAAGTTATTCATTATCGGAAATTTCCTCTGCTTTGTCTATATATAAAATACCGTCAAGATGGTCTATCTCATGGCATAACGCGCGGGCCAGCAACTCTTTCCCGTCAACCTGAATTTCTTCACCGTTTTCATTTAATGCTGACACTATTACGTGATTAGGTCTTTCTACAGTCCCGCTTTTACCGGGAATCGACAAGCATCCTTCAGGACCTTTTTGTATCCCTTCCTGAAAAACGATTTTAGGATTAATTAACTTATAAACAACGTTTTCTTCGCATTCGATTACAACTGCTCTTCTTAAAACGCCCACCTGAGGAGCTGCCAGTCCGACTCCGTTGGCTTGCCTCATTGTCTGAACCATATCATCAAGCAATTGTTTGATTCTCGGAGTGATCTCTGTAATTTCTTTTGATTTTTTTCTTAATAAGGGATCTTCTTCAGTTAATATATTCAGTCTTGCCATTTGTACCTCAAACATCATATGGATTAATATCTACGGACATTGAAACTTTGTTTTTTGCCGATTTATTGAATGAAATCAGTAATTCGGAAAATAATTTTCTTGTTTTGATATTATTTTTACATTTAATTATATACCTCATTTTATAGAGATCTTTGATTTTGTATACCGTATTGGCAAATGGACCAAAAATTTCTATCGGTATATCATTGTATTTATTCTTAATAATGCTGAATAAATTTTGATTAAAAACGTTTAACGAATTTATGAGAAGGGTCTCATCTTTAGAACTGAAAGAAAAAACTGCCAGGTCGCAGAAAGGAGGGAAAAGAAGTGCCTTTCTCGATCTTATTTCATTTTGATAAAAAGACTTATAATTTTGTGATGCTGACAGAAGAATGGTTTCATTTTCAGGTGAAAAGGTCTGAATAACGGCCATACCTTTTTTATCTGATCTGCCGGCTCTTCCGATTACCTGAGTAATAAGCTGAAAAGTCTTTTCATTTGAGCGATAGTCGCTCATATAAAGAGAATTATCGGCTAAAAGGACCCCAACAAGAGTAACGTTAAGAAAATTATGCCCTTTTGTTACCATTTGAGTACCGATAAGAATATCAGATTTTTCAGAAGAGAAATTATCGATTATTATATTTGCGGAATCCTTTTTTGCCGTTGTGTCAGCATCCATTCTGAGTACTGAAGCGTCTTGATAACTGTTGATTATTTCTTCTTCTATTTTTTGAGTTCCAAATCCGCCATAAATAAGATCACTATTACCGCATTCGGGACAAGTTTTTGGTAGACCTATTTTGTATCCGCAATAATGACAAATTAAATAACGTTCATTATCATTGTGAAGTGTAAGAGACACACTGCAGTGTGGGCATTTAATCGCATTACCGCACAATCCGCAGGAAACGTAGTTATTATAACCTCTACGGTTAACAAAAAGGATAGACTGCTCTTTCTTTAAAAGACGTTTATCAAGTTCTGCCCTTAATATGTTTCCTATAGGAGAAGTGTTTCCGGATCTGTAATCGACTCTTAAATCTGTGATAACAGTGTCCGGAAGAGTGGATTTGCCGTATCTCTTGCTTAATTCTATAAGTTTATAAATACCTTTTTGTGCTTTGTAATATGATTCAACTGACGGTGTAGCGGAAGAAAGCAATATCAGACAATTGTTAAAATTACCTCTGAATTTGGCAATATCTATTGCGCAGTATTTCGGATTTTGCTCTGACTTGTATGTATGCTCATGTTCTTCGTCAATAACGATAAGCCCCAAATCTTTAAAAGGTGCAAAAACTGCAGAGCGTGTTCCTATACAGATATCGACTTCTCCGTTTTTAATTTTTTGCCATGATTCGTATCGCTCTTTATTTGAAAGAGAAGAATGGATTACGCTTACTCTGTTCCCGTAATAGTTTGTAAAGAATTTAATAGTTTGCGGAGTGAGTGATATTTCCGGAACAAGTAAAATAACTTGTTTTTTATTCCTTATAACATAATCTATTGCTTTTTTTATAACTACTGTTTTGCCGCTTCCCGTTATCCCGTTAAGAAGGGCTACGTTAGGCTTTTTTTCTTCAATTAAAGAAGAAATTGTTTTAACTGCCTGTTCTTGCTCATCAGTAAGAACAAATGAATCTTCATTTGAAAATGATTTTTCATTTTGTGTGACATCTTTGCCGATGTTTTTACAAACATGAATAATACTTTTTTCAAGAAGGGCTTTTATTTGAGCGGCTGATGCGGAAACGTTCTTTTTGAGTTCTGATGAGTCTGTCGGTCCATTATCAAATAAATATTGAATTACTGCTTTTTGTTTTAATCCTCTAACTTTATTTAGTAATTCTTTGAAATCAATAAAATCTGTATCATTTGCTGATAAAGAGTATCTGACTTCGGAAGAGACTTCTTTTTTTGAGGATTCTTGAATTATATATCCTTTATCAATCAAACTGTTAACAATAATCCGTACGTCTTCACCGTATTTTGAACAGAGCTGTTTCATTGATATGCATTCACTGTTTAAAATATCTGTATAAACAAGTTTTGTCGTACTGTTTAAATCTGATACGTCATTTGATTTATCAGTTACTTTAAAATCAAGATAATACTTGGAAAACGTATCAGGAGGTATCATTGTTTTGACAGCATCGCTGATAGTGCAAAAAAATCTGTCTTTCATGAAAAAAGCGAGTTTAAGCTCTTCGTCGGAAAGACATAAATCATTCAAAACAGAATAAACAGGCTTAAACTCAGATATTTTTTCTACTTCAAGTACAGAAGAAACGATTCCATTTTTGCGACTGTTTGAATTGCCGAACGGAACGCAGACAAATTTACCGGGAGTTAAATATTCCGTAAGTAATGGCGGAATATAATAGGAATATTCCAAATCTGCGTGATATGGAACTCCCATTATATATACGCCGGCAACTTTATATGACATTGTTGCTCCTTGAATTATTCTTTGGTTGTTCCGTCAATACGCGGAGCATTTTTAATTGTAAATTCTCCGTCATTGATCATATTAACTGATAAAGAAACTGCTTTTGAATCGCAATATTCTTTGTCAATTAGGTTTGAAATGGACTTGTCTGTTTCTTTGCTTGCAATCATTCTTTCAGCGGCTTCACGCTGATGAGTATACTCTTCTGTAATAATTCTTGCTCCTTTAGCAGTTGCCTGAACAAGAGTATATCTGTTGTACTGTCCCTTGGATAATTGATCGATTGTTGGCTTAATAATCATAATTACCTCGTATATTTAATCATTTAATAATTCTAAAAGATTTTTGTTTCTTGAACATCTATGTTTTTCGGAATCTATTATATTCAGTATTTCATTTGCTGCATCGTCACATCTTTCCTGTTGATTGAAAACAACGTAATCATATTCAGCGATTTTTTTTATTTCTTGACGTGCAATCTTCAATCGGTTTTGGATATCGTCTTCGGTATTTGTATTTCTGCCTCTTATTCTCGATTCAAGAGTTTTAAAATCGGGAGGGAGGAGCATAATTAAAACTGCGTCCGGATAGATTTTCTTAATGTTCAATCCACCGTGAATGTCTATTTCAAGAATAACTGATTTCCCATCTGATAAGTAGTTTTCTACGTCTTCTTTAGGAGTTCCGTAATAATTTCCGCAGTAATAATTGTATTCAAGCAGCATTGAATTGTCTATCATTTCTTTAAATTTATCAAAAGAAATAAAGTGATAATGAACGCCATCGATCTCACCTTTTCTGGGAGAACGTGTAGTTGCAGAAACAGATAATGCAATGTCATCTCTTTTAGAGATCATCTTCTTTACAACGGTTCCTTTTCCTGTTCCCGCAGGACCTGATATAACCAGTAGTATCCCTCTGTTATTGATATTCATAAAAATTTCCTTTAACAAAAATACTAATTATTCATTTCATGGTTATCTGAATTTGTTTCATTATTTTTTTCATAAATTGATTCAGGAGCTATTGAAGATAAAACAACGTGATTTGTATCCATAATGATAATAGATCTTGTTTTTTTACCTGAAGATGCGTCTATTAGACATCCATTTTCTTTTGCTTCTGTAATTAGTCTTTTCATTGGTGCAGAATCTGGAGAAACGATTGTTAAGATTCTGTCCGAGGATACATAATTACCGTATCCGATGTTCAGTAATTTCATAAAAACCCCGTTAATTATTCAATATTTTGAACTTGTTCCCTTATTTTTTCTATTTCGCACTTTATATCTACAACTATATGAGCGATATCTGAGTTGCAGCATTTTGAACCGATTGTATTGATTTCCCGGTTCATTTCTTGTATCAGAAAATCCAATTTTCGCCCTACAGGATTATTTTCTTTTAATATATTATCAAAAGCAAGAAAATGACTTCTTAATCTTACTATTTCCTCATCGATTGCTATTTTGTCTGCGAATGCTGCAGATTCAGAAAGTATCTTTTGCTCATCGACCTGAATGCCTGACAATCCGATTATGTCAGTCAGTCGTTTTTTGAATCTTTCAAATTGATTTGAGATATCCGCGGACGATAATTTTTCAATTTCACTGACTTTGTTGATAATAACGTTTTTCTTAATCAATAAGTCATTCGTGAGTCTATCACCTTCTGATAATCTCATGGAATCAAATTCATCTATTGTTTTTTCAATAAACGGCGTTAATTTATTCCAAAAATAATCTGTAAAGTCAGAAGTTTGTTCTTTGTAAAAAACGTCTTTGTTTTGCATTACGGATGAAACCGTAATGTCATTTGGGAGATTATATGTTTCTGATAAATATTTTGCCAATGCAAGGTAATTGGAAAGATTTTCACTGTTGATTGATTTTTCAGCATCAATCGAATCATTATTAGTTATTGAAAGAGAAGCATCGACTTTTCCTCTTGATATTTTTTGACAGATAAGAGTTTTAATTCTTTCCTCAAGTAAAGAATAAGACCTTGGTAATTTTACCGAAATATCAGAATATTTACCGTTAACGGATTTGATTTCAAAAATTAAAGAAAAAGAATCTATCTGAAACGAAGTCCGCGCAAACGCGGTCATACTTCTAACCATATTATACCCCATAATAATTTATCTCATATTATTATAACATTCAAATGAAAAAAGTCAATAATCTTATAATTAATATTGACTTTTAAAATAATTAAATATATAATAAATCATTATTTTTGGAGGATTTCAAATATGAAAAAATATAATGTTGCCGTAATCGGATGCACCGGCATGGTTGGTCAGAGATTTTTGACGCTTCTTGAAAATCACCCCTGGTTTGAACTTACTGATATTATGGCCAGCAAAAACAGCGCTGGCAAAAAATATAGTGAAGCAGTTGAAAACAGATGGAAGATGACTTCTTCTATTCCTGAAAAATATAAAAATATGATTGTTAAAGATGCTGCAGATATTTCTTCGGTTAGAGATAAAATTGATTTTGTTTTTTGCGCTGTTAATATGAAAAAATCTGAGATCGTTGAACTTGAGGAATCTTACGCCAAAGCTGAAATACCGGTTATTTCGAACAACAGTGCTAACAGGTGGACACCGGACGTTCCAATGGTAATTCCGGAATTGAATCCACAGCATATAGAAATTATTGATTCACAGAGAAAAAGGCTCGGAACGAAAAAAGGCTTTATTGCCGTTAAACCCAACTGCTCTATTCAAAGTTATGTCCCAATTATTACTCCTCTTCTTTCGTTTGAACCGGAAATGATTTCCGTTTCGACTTACCAGGCTATTTCAGGATCAGGAAAAACATTTGCTGAGTGGCCGGAGATGATTGATAACGTTATTCCTTACATTGCAGGAGAAGAAGAGAAAAGCGAGAAGGAACCTCTGAAGATCTGGGGAAAAGCAGAAAACGGAGTGATAATTCCAAGAGATGATATTATAATCAGCGCGCAATGTATCAGAGTTCCTGTTACGGACGGACATACCGCTACGGTAAGTATTAAATTCAAAAACAAACCCTCGAAAAATCAAATAATTGAAAAATGGGATGATTTTAATAAAAGTTTATCTATGAACAAACTTCCTAGCTCTCCGGATAAGTTTATTACTTATTTTGAGGAAGATTCAAGACCTCAATGTTTTACAGATAGAAATCTTTATAATGGGATGGGAATATCTTGCGGAAGGTTAAGAGAGGACAACATTTTTGATTATAAGTTTGTCGGTTTATCTCATAATACTTTGAGGGGCGCTGCAGGCGGAGCAGTATTAATTGCCGAATTGCTTTGCAGTAAAGGATATATATGATTTTATCAGTCAACGGTTAATTTTTAACCGTTGATTTTTGTACTGAATAGATATTGACAAAAAAAAAATCGATGCTATAATAATATAGCATCTGGGTGTGGCGCAGATGGAAGCGCGCTACCTTGGGGTGGTAGAGGCCGCTGGTTCAAATCCAGTCACTCAGACCAAAAATCCGTCTTTTCCAAGACGGATTTTTCTTTACTCAAAATGTCCGAAAGCCCAGTAATTATAAGGGTTTCCGAGCTATTTTAACTTTTTCAAAATTAGTTAAAATTTGCTAAATTTTGCTTGTGTTGCACACCGGTTGCACGCTGTTGTATACATTTCGCCTTCTCTTTTGGCATACTCAAAATATTTTCACACATTCGACGAGTGCCGTCTCATCTGCTACAATGTAGTCGAAAGGGTGCGAAAACGCTATGAAAGAAAGCTTTATCGGTTAAGTTGGTATCTGGGGGTGCGGGTGTCCACCGGACACCCGCACCCCCATATTCCGATAAGGCGATGTTCCTCCGGTTCGTCATCCCCGGCGAGAAAATAGTAGTCGCCTACCAATTCATACTTCAGCCCGTTTTTTTCGTTCGTGATATACTTTTCAAGTTCTTTCATAATCTGAAACCTCCGTTTTTTCTTTATTTTACTTGGTTGTTTCAGATAAGTCGAATGTGCGAATCGGTCGGGTATCGGAATGTGTGTCGCGCCGGATTTCATAGAAAAATTCAAACACTCCGACCATTAATTAAGTGTCCATAACTCATAATAAGAGTTGTGGACACTTTTTTATTATTACAATGCTTTTTTTCTGAATTCAGTCGGTGTCAAATGATACTGCTTCTTAAATGATTTTATAAAAGAAATCTCGTTATGAAAACCCGACTTTTGAACTATTTCAGAAATGCTGTTGCCGGTGGATAATAAAAGATCAACTGCAACGGATAGTCTGTAGTTTATAATATATTGATGTATTGGGCATCCTTTACATAGTTTAAAAATTCGATTTAAATAATAAGGATGATAACCAGCTAATAATGCTAAAAATGAATTCGATAGTTCTTTTGCATAGTTTTTTTGAATATAATCTGCAATAAAGTCTGCTTTTTTAATTATTTCTGAGTCTGCTTCACTTAGCATTATGTTTTTAGCTACTTTTGAAATAATCAATTTTAAGTATGCAGAAGCATTAGCAATACTAAAAGGAGTTTGTTTTTTAAATTCATTGACGACCTGATAGATACTATCTTTAAGATAAAATGCA
>JAEEGL014550333.1_pt1 | contig 18709 bp, 21 predicted proteins | sample 9134231 | NCBI WGS metagenome assembly JAEEGL01 (sample SAMN16246548, study PRJNA631951) | gut metagenome | biome: gut microbiome; feature: rumen; material: fiber-attached | host: Bos | place: Iran: Karaj | collected 2018-10 | reverse complement strand
TTTCGAGGGATTGATGGAAGACATAAAAGAACCGATCGGCGTGTTATGGTCGAAGTTCGGAGAAGCCGGGCAAAGACCGCAGCATGATCTTAATAAAGCTTTATACCGGATCATAGAGATCAAGGACATGAAGACTGCAACGCACTGCAAAGCCGTAGCGCGTTACAGCCGCCTGGTTGCCGAGCGTATGGGGGTAGAGCAGCCTGAACTGGACCTTATATGGGACGCAGGGCTCCTGCATGACATCGGAAAGATCCTGGTCGACAACACGATCATCTATAAACGCACAGAACTCAAAAGGAATGAAATCTTTCAACTCCAAAAACACCCGGAGATCGGGATGTCGATCTTAGAGGCTTTTCATCTAAACGACAGCATAGTAGATGCCGCGTGGCATCATCACGAACGATGGGATGGGAGAGGGTACCCGGAAGGGATCGGTGGAGACGAAATCCGTTTCCTTACACAGATCATAGCCGTATCCGATGCCGTTGATGCCATGAGTACAAACCGGGCGTACCGAAAAGCACTTACATTCGAGGAGATCTTAAGCGAACTCAAGAACGGAGCAGGGAAGCAGTATAACCCGGAGATCGTTACGGTATTTATAGAAATGCTGTTGACAAAGGAGATTATGATTTTAGGATGACAGAATACATCCCTATCGCCGTACAGTCCAAACGATATATTGAAGAGCAAAAGTTTCGATACCTCCTAAAGAAAGGTCTGAAATATTACGGGAAAGAAGACGATCTTATCACGCTTAAGGGCGAAGTCACAAAAAAGCAATACTCGAAACTCCTGACATACTGTATAAAACATCGTCTGAAATGTAAGATCGACAACGGATACGGCGACCGTTCAGAGGACTACCGTATAGCATTCAGAGGGCATACGAGGCCATTTCTTGATGATAAATACATCTGTGCATACTGCGGCAGGCTTTTCCCTTGGAACGAGATTACAGTCGACCACTTATACCCAGTCGACGCCGCAGGCAGAAGCCTGCGTGTCCAGAGAAAGCTCCTTGCTATGGGATGTACGGACGTGAACGACATAAAAAACCTCGTTCCGGCATGCAGGTCATGCAACAGCAGAAAAGGCAAGAAAATAAACGGATATATCCTACGCGGGCGGATCGGAAGGCATCCGTCTGTTTGGGTTTTCAGATATATCCTCAGAGCCGTGGTCATACTCGCTATCATCTGCGGCGTAGTCAAAGTACTGCAATACGTTGGGATTCTGTAAATAAGAAAGGGGAAAAAATGGATGGATCAATGCTCCCGGCAATAACATACGAAGCGACTGTAAAGATACTGCTCGTCGTTGTGGCTGGTATTGTGATATTTGTCGCGCGCCGTATAGCGATCATGTTCGCCAAGGGAAAGCTTACGCCGCTTAAAGACCAGATACGAATGTCTTTTTCCGGTGCCAGTAAGGCCATGAAATACGTGCGCGAGAACATCAAGAAACGAAAGGAAGCAAAAAAGCATGCCAAAAGAACCGGGAAAGATCAGTGAGCGGCAGCGCAGGATCCTGGATTTCTGTATCTCTTATATGGAAGAATACGGCTTTCCTCCGTCTTTCCGGGAGATAGGGAAAGCCGTTGGTTTAGCTTCGTCCTCGTCTGTATACACCTATATACACGATCTCATTAAAGCCGGATATATCGAAATGCCGTTCGGCAGTTCCCCACGGGCTATTAAAGTACTCGGGATGCGGTATGTACGGGACATTTCGGTATTTCCGTACGCCAAAAGGTAAGGAAGAGCTGCTAATGCGAATAGGATTGATCGATGTCGACAGACATAATTACCCAAACTTACCGCTAATGAAGTTATCTGCATGGCATAAGGCGCAAGGGGATAGCGTAGAATGGTATCAACCATTATTTAGTGGTCACATGGATCGGGTATATCTGTCAAAAGTTTTTAGCTTTACGCCGGATTATGAATGGTGCATAGATGCTGATGAAATTATTCGTGGAGGTTCTGGATATGCGATACGGTTAGAAGATGGACGGGAAATATACGACAAGGCAAAGGATAAGAACCTTCCAGACGAGATTGAACACATATACCCGGATTATTCTCTTTACCCGGAGCAGACGAAAGACACGGCATACGGATTTTTGACAAGGGGATGCCCTAGAGGGTGTGGATTTTGCCATGTTGCGGCGAAAGAAGGGAAATGCTCGTACAAGGTGTCTGATTTATCGGAGTTTTGGAGCGGACAAAAAAACATAGTTTTATGCGATCCGAACATCCTTGCTTGCAAAGAACACGTTGACCTTCTTGAACAGCTTATAGACAGTAAGGCGAAGGTTGAGTTTAACCAAGGTCTTGACATACGCCTTGTGAATGAAAAAAACCTTGAGTTACTTCGAAAGATACGGGTTATAAAACCACACTTCGCATTCGACCGATATCAGGACAAAGATATCGTTATGTCGAAAATGCGTATGGTCAAAGAGATCACAGGATGGAATAGGCACAACGTATGGGTTACGGTTTTTATATTGACAAATTTTGATACGACGATAGAGCAGGATATTGAGCGCATACAGTTTTGCAGAGAACTGGAATGGAGCCCGTACCCGATGATCTACGACAAGGAACACGCAAGCCCGATTTATCGTAAGCTTCAAAGATGGTGCAATAATTTCATATTTTGGAGCGTTCCAACTTTCGATGAATACAAAACTCAAAAAAGAAAGTGAAAAACCAAATTGTCTAAAAAGCGTGGCGCTTGGCCACGTTTTTTCTTTGATGGTAGAATTTTTTCCAAAGTGCAATAAATCGTTGCATTTTGTCTGACATAGCTTTTGTTGCACTTTGGATGAAGCAAAACGAACACAAAAAAGCCTCGTTACTCAAGCAATGTGGGTAACGAGGTCTTTTGATTTGAGAAGTGATGGCTGTAAGACGATCTGATCTGTTGGGACTTTCTCTAAACCCAGTAACCAGAAGAAATCTTCTGGAAGGACTCGCATCCCAAGATCGTATGGACTCATTCCGCCAATAGACTTCCTTGGATAGCTGTTCACATGATTTGACACAAGCTGCATATGGCTCTGCATAAACGGTTCGACGGACGTATGCTTTGGTACGATGTCTCGAAGAAGCCGGTGATTTCTTTCAGCAGAACCTTTCTGATCTGATCGATTCGGTTCGCAGAAGAATACTTTCGTTCTCTTTTCGCCAGAAACAAGGCAGGAATGTTCGATGCCTTCAATATCGACAAACTCATGTCCGTTGTCTGTCAGGATCAGAGGAAAGCATTCTCGAAACAATTCAAGGTTATCCAACGAGATTTCGATCCGATCCAAAATCTCAACCACATGCTTTGCGTCATGCATATCGAGCATAAAGTACAACTGCATATGGAATTCCTTCCAATGGAGAGTGAGAATTGCAGCTTTGTCGGTCTTTTTGCCTTCAACGCAATCCATTTCTACCGTGAAAACGTCATTTTTGGCGATGTAGTCCAGATAATCAGCCCAGGTATGTCCTCTCTTTTCGATAACGAGTATTGACGTAGCGTCTTTATTTTTTGGTTTACGCCTCGTCCTTCTGGAGACCTTCTCCCGCAAATCAATGTTACGTGCTGATAGGAGTCCTTTGTCGATCATCCGATATAATGTAGATACGCTGATATGGATCTTATCACCAACAGTTTCGATGACGGCATACGGTGATAAACCTTGTTTCAGAAGCGGTACAGCGAATTTTTCGATCTGTTTAAGCTCCCATTTCGACATATTAAAGCCGTTCGATTTGTCGCGCTGTCTGGCATTGTAATGTTTATCCGCCGCAGTAGCTTTGTATATCCGTTTTGCCATAACACATCGATTGCCGATCAGTTTCTCACAACCATTACATACATGCGGCGACTCCTGGAGCCTGTCGCAGTAAGAAATCGTGTAATCAGTACATTTTGTGCAACATTCAATGGCTTTGCAGTGCTTACATAGTTTATGGTTGCATTGCCGAGGACATGCATTTCGGTTATGACATGTCTTTTTGAGCAGGCAGTCGTTCCCGGAACGTTCCTTTACTTCGCTATTGCGATCGATCTCACGTTTGATAGAAGATACAGAACGATCCAGTTTCTTTGCGATAGCTGCAACAGGCACGCGCTGATCGAGTTGCTGTTGGATCTCTATGCGCGTATCCAGATCAATATGAGAGTACGAAGACTCTGTTTGTACAGGTTTTGGCATTTATATGCACCTCCCATCAATATAAGAGTGATGCATAAGGGTGGGATTACCTATCCTATGGACAGATATAGCGGAAATACCAGATACTTTCCTCTTGACGATATTAAACGTCCGGAGTAAAATAAAGATACATTGGTAGATGCCCTTGTGCATCGCAGCATCAGTCGGTGGCAGCCGCCTGGTGCTTTTTTCTTATTTTACTGCACAAATGTATTAGCATCAAGAAAAACGAGCCGTGACTTCAGATTTTCACATATATGTTGTATTGTGATTAACAATCATTGATCACCCATCGCGTTAATAATGTCTGTAATCAGTTTTTTCTTATCGTTTGATAGATCAGAATACCCATCTGGGATCATCTGATTATCTCCTGAATAACCCAACATTTTATTTGGAGACACATGAAGTATTTCACAATAGCTATATAGAATATGCGCGGGCAACTTCGTAACGCCACGTTCCAAATTACTTATATATGTCTTAGTAACGCCCAGACGTTCTGCCATCTGCTTTTGTGTTATCTTGGCATTTGCTCTGAGTGTTTGCATACGCGTGGGTACTTCAATTTTGAATTTTTTGCTAAGCTCATTCTCCATCGATATATCCTGCCAAACATTATAGCTTATAGTACCACAATCGTTTATGTGATACAACGATCGTGCTATTCGATTAAAGGATAAATCGACGTTGATATTGAATGTGTTCAATAAATGTGTTATATATGATATTGTAGTACAACAATCGTTGAACTATCTTGTCTCAAGATAGACAACCATTGTTAATATGGTAAGATAAACATATCGTCATGTTTATACTCGTAAGGAGGTATTAGTATGGACGAAAACAACAGGTATTCTTTGGTTTCTCTTTTTTGTGGAGCTGGCGGTCTGGATATGGGTTTTGAAAACGTAGGCTTTAACACCTTATGGGCTAATGATTTCAATCAAGACGCTTGTGACACGCATGCAAAATGGAGTAAGGCAAAAGTAATATGCGGAGATATCGGATCCATCGATTTCTCAACAATCCCACAATCTGATGTGATAGCTGGCGGTTTTCCATGCCAGGGATTTAGTCTTGCAGGACCACGGAAAATCGATGATAGCCGAAATATACTGTATAGGTATTTTGTTCGGCTTGTTGAAGAAAAAAAGCCTCGCATCTTCATTGCGGAAAATGTGAAGGGGATCCTGACGCTTGGAAACGGTGACATTATTGAAGCGATTATATCTGATTTTGCATCTAAAGGATACCGCGTGACTGCAAATCTCGTCAATGCCGCTGATTATGGTGTACCACAAGATCGCATGCGCGTGATTATTGTAGGGATCAGAGAAGATGTACACGGCGAATTCGTGTTTCCAGAACCTACCACTAAAAAACATCTTACGCTAAAAGACGCTTTATCTGGTGTGGAGACCCCAAAACCAGAAGATATTTGTAATGCGCCGTACTCTCCGCGGTATATGAGCCGTAATCGGAAACGCGGATGGGACGAGGTGGCTTTTACCGTTCCTGCCATGGCTAAGCAAGTCACATTGTATCCGGGATCGCCAGACATGGTAAAAAATGGACCTGACGACTGGAGCTTTGGGGATGGTTCAACAAGACGTTTAAGTTATCAGGAAGCAGCTGCCATACAGACATTTCCACCGCATATGGTATTTTGTGGAGATCTAACTAGCAAATATAAACAGATTGGCAATGCTGTGCCTGTCAAGCTTGCGGAAGTTGTTGCATCCGAAATTTATAAACTGCTAAAAGCTGACGATGCAGATTGTGCAACATAATAAATAGATAAAAGGAGGTATGGTGATGCCAGGGAAGCAAGTGGCGCAAGGAAAAGCATTTGAGTATGCTTGTTTGCTTGCTGTTAGAGAAAGGTTTGAGGAAGAAGATGTCGATTTTGAGATCGACGAATCAAAAACTTATATTCAAACAAAAGTAGCATACGAATGCCTCTCATCAGCCACACAGCAAAGGTATCTTTTAGCGGCAAAAGCTGCTATGCGCTTTATATTTCTCCTGGAACCGTGTTTAATATATGACAATCGTAATATTCCAATCACTCTGATGATTAATGCGGATGCTTCCGCTGTTGGATCTAATGGAGATGTGAGAGATGTTGTTTGTTTACGAAAAGCTTCTGCATGGGAAATTGGAATTTCATGTAAGCATAACCATGAAGCATTAAGGCATCCACGTCTTACAGAATCAGATAAGAAAGGTGTACCAGGCAATGTCGCTGATTTTGGGAAAAGCTGGTTTGGCTATTCGTGCAGCAATGAATATTTTCAGAGAATGACAACTGTGATGAATCTCGTCAGGTCTAAAGAAGGTCAGCCTTGGAAAGATGCGTTTGAGGATAAGATACAGGAAGTATATGTCCCGGCATTAGAAGCAATCAAAGACGAAATTGTAAAGTTATGTTCTGAACATAAAGACGCTCCACAGAAGATGTTGGAATATTTTTTCGGGAGCAAAGACTTCTATAAAGTGATTTCATTAGATACCTCCAAACAAACGAAGATCGTTGTATTTAATATGTATGGAACCCTTAATAAACCATTTGGCGAGCATAAACCTCTGAAAAAAACTTCCAAACTTCCTTTCCCGACGCGATTGATTGAGGCACGGTTCAAGGAAAAAAATACCGGCGAAATATCAAAAACAACATTAGCGCTTGTTTTTGATAAAGGATGGACCATTACTATGCGCCTTCATAACGCAGATAGTAATGTAAAATGTACTGGTTTGAAATTTGATGTCCAGTTGGAAGGAAATCCACACGGGATATATCAACACCAGCAGCCTTGGTTTGAATAAACATCATATATATTAAATAGCAACAGGGATCTGAAATTTTCAGACCCCTGTTTTTATTTCATCTAAAGTGCAAACGATATTTTTATTGCACTTGATCTGACATAACGGTAAATATCATCTCAATTTGCCTTATTACAGGCATTCTGTAGATATCACAATTTATAGCAAAAATCATTTAATCCTTATAAATACGAACTTTTGTGTCAGTTTAAGCGCAATGGGCTGTTTGCACTTGTCATGAAAATTAAGCGTTTTTTCTTTGATCGACATTTCTTTTGCAGACAAAAAAAACAAAACCCGGCTTTCATCCTATAAAAAGGGAATACAGCCCATGCGCTATTTCGAGCATAATAAAAGCGAACTACAGTGAACTGCAGGAGGGAAATCATGCAAAAAAAGATACTCTATCTGATCCCGGTCTTATTGGCTGCCATCGTCACTTTTACCGGTTGCGGCGGAAAAAAAGACGAAAATGTAACGACCAAAACAAAGGAATATGGGACCTTAAAGAACAATACCTACTATGTTCGCCACCAGGACGGGTCTCTTGATGAAGTATATATGGGGGATACATCATACGAGAAAGGGAATGTGGTAAAAAGCGTAAATACTTCGCGGAGCGTTTGGTTCAAGGAAGACTATAAAAAGATCCCGACGCTGTATGTAGGCGACGAACTGATCTTTTACTCCGTCGAAGAACTGACTGAGGAATTTAACTTCGAGCGTTTTAAGGACCTGGGATACACACTCGGCGTTCGAAAGCTCACGAGATCGCCCTCCGGGAGGCTTAAGATCTCAACGGATACTGATGACAAGACAACCTACCCGGGCGGAGATACCGACGTTATCCTCGGGCTTACAAATAAAAAAGTCATCATCGAGAGCGTAGCCTCTGTCCAGCTGCGCATCCCGGAAGAAGATGATGAAAAAGAAGACGACCAGGACAGCCCGATCACGGAAGCCGGGACGTTAAAGAACTTCGAGGAAGGGCGATCATACGACGTAAAAGTCTTTGACGGGACAGAAGGCCACGACTATATCTGGACAGCGGATGTACGTGCTTTTGGTGCTTTTGAAGTGGATAAAACGAGTGACTTTATGTTTGAATCTGACACGGTGATCGTGATCAATATCCCTAAATACTTTCATAGCGGGTATTACTGCATCAACGGAGCCGGGCTCTTCAGATATATAAATACGCCAAGCATAACAGAATTTAACGAAGATGTAGACATGAATATACCAAATGTTATTCCGGAAACTTCAAAAGAAGTCGAAGTTGGCTCATACGAAAGTAACGACACCTATAACGATCAGGGTTCCTACTCCGGGCGTTTGGATCCGTACGCGCAGGACAACGGGTCTGAACAGGACAGCAATAGCAACTTAAGTGCCGGGGCAGACTTAGAAAGCGATGATATCGAGGAGAGTACATTTAATCTTCCAGAAACCGGAGAGATCCGGATCCAGGTCACGGTCGAAGATGGGGTCGGAACGCAGCCCGTAAAGGGTATCGTGATCTCACCATCGGATAAACATTATGTCATGGCAGAAAGTGACGGCAATCTGTTCCTGAGTTTTTATGCCGAAGAAGTCGGTACTTACAAGATCAAGCTCAGCGGATTAAATGGCCGGCAGGCATCCGTATCCGTGGATTATCAAGAGTGACCCAAAAAACAACGAGAGGTTGGATTCATGTCAGAAACTACGGTAATAGCGCAAGAAAATGAGAAGAAAGAAAAACTGAACCTCCAGGTATATAAAGCGGAGAGCCGGAAGGAATTAAATACCCTGGAGGAGCATTGGCGGAATATGGATCTCATCGAACAGATGCCGTTTGCAAAAAACACGCCATTTGATGAGATCTGCACCCGGATCATGCCGTCAAAGAGCCTGAAAGACAGGAGCATTCCGGAAACCGACGAAGAAACAAAGTGGGAATATCCGGTCATTTATTTCATTTCTTCCCACGCGTCAAATATAAGCACAAAAGACCTTCTGAGACAGGCAGAAAAATGGTATAGAGAAGATGCAGAGCGTACCGGGGCTGATGTACTGTCTATATCCGCCGGCATGGAAGCCAACGCACTCGTATTGAAAGTGCTTCTCAGGGTCTATGGCAAATTCCCGGACATCAAAGCGTTCTTTGATTCGATCGGTGCGTCTATTTTGGAAGAACAAAATGACGCCGGTCCGGCTACGGGCCATCTCGTGATCCCGGACGAGATCAAAAACTTTTCGTATACCGACGAAGAACGTGCGCTTCATGACAATAAGTATGCCGCGCAATGCGAGATCCTGGAAACGTCAACGAAGAAAAAGCCGTTTCTCAATCAGCTGGAGTCTTATGTGCCCTCAAAGCTCTTTCAGCCAGAAGACAAGATCCCGCTGGTCTACGACTTAAAGGGAAAGGATCAGAGTATTTCCCTGCTCTCGCCGTATGAGAACTTTCAATCGGTATTTAAGGAAGTCATGCGGTTCGTATCCGGCACAGAATATTATAACTACGCATCCGTCATGTCCGGCGAAGAAGACGAAAAACAGTTCATGGACTACCTTGAGAACCATATTAAATCGCATTATGTGATCGGAGAGGGGAGTTTACTGCAATCCTCAGCAGGGATCTATAGCGAAGACATCCCAAAGCTTATGGAACGGGTGTATAATGCGCTCTTTAAGCTATATGTCGTACAAGACCTGATCGACGATCCGAACGTAACCGACGTAAAGATAGTCGCTCCGGATTCCATACGGGCAAGAGTGAAAGGAAAGGCATATAAGTCGAATATCAACTTTGTTGACGAAAAGGATTATATGCGGTTCGTAGACGGGATCTGCATTCGGAACGGGATCTCACAGGACACGCCGGCGCAGACATTTACAGACAGTCACGACGAGAATTATATCCTTCGTTTCTCCCTTATCTCCTCGTATGTCACATCTGGAGATATGCCGTATCTTCATATAAGAAAGGTCTCGAGAAAGAAGATGCTCGGAGACGAACTGATAGAAGCGGGAATGTTGACCCCGAAGATCAGAGATTACCTTCTGGACTGTGGGAAGAACAGCCGCGGCGTTGTATTTGCCGGGCCTCCCGGAAGCGGAAAGACAATCTGTTTGAACTGGTTCCTCGAAGAAGCCTACGAACAGTCCGCCGAGATCCTCGTGATCCAGGAAAACGACGAGCTTTTCTGTTACCGTGACGGCGTGATGTTTGAACATGTTGTGAATTATAACTACCACGGCAAGGCTGCCGTGTCTTTAGAGCAGCTTGGGCAGCTCGCACTCGTCGCCGGCGCAAATGTATTCATCATCGGCGAGGCAAAGGGCGCCGAGATATGTTCCGCGATCACTCTGTCGAACTCCGGCTGCCGTACGGCGATCACGATCCATAGCCCGTCGTCAACAGAGACACTGGATAAAATGGCAGACCTTGCCATGCGCGGATATGCGCAGGACTACGACCAGGCTAAGCGTATGTTAAAGAGCTTTCAGACGATCGTGTACTTGCAGGACTTTAAGGTGCAGGAGATCTCAGAGATCAAAGGCTTCAATGAAAAGACAAAGGATATCGAATACCGCTATATCTACCGGCGAGACGAAGAAGAAAAAGCAGAAAGGCTGGCAAAGAAGCAGCCTAAATTCGCTCATGCGAGTAACGAAAGATCAAATGATTGACAAATCTATCTAATGTAGAAATAATTAAGGGAAAGGAGGTTATATGAAAGAATTTACTATTTATCATATAATGCACAGAGATACTCCCGTGGCGGACGTGTATTTATCATCAGATCATAAAACCATCCGCCTGAAAAAACTGGTTCCAGATGGTATTAAGCAACCATTTAGCGGTGATATTTTCAACTTGGAACGGTTTTACCGTTTTCTAAAAGATCGCTGCTACGAAGACGGAAGGGCTGATCTGAAAGAGATTTTGGCGCAAGCTAATATGTCTACCAATAACCCTTGGGAATGGGTTATTGTTTCTCATGGCGTAACTTGGGAAGATTATTTTTGGGTAAAAATCAATGACGAACAGGTAACATGGAAGGAGGTGCGCGTCCGTGAATGAATATGTTTTGAGCCCAAGCGCACTTGTGATGATATCGGGAAGTTCCAAAGGTACGCAGGTAAAATATTATGAAGATAATTATTGGTACAAACTTGATCAAAACGGATACGAAGGGAAAGCGGAATGGATGAGTTCATACATCCTTGGGCAATCAAGTATTGATAATTATGTCGAATATGAAAGATGTAAGATAAATAATCGCTCTGGATGTCGTTCTAAAAATTTTCTTCAGCCAAACGAGTCATTTATCAGTTTTGCCAGATTATATGAACTACTTAAAGGCAAAGACTTAACTACTGCTATTATGAACGAAAGCAGTGTTCGTAATCGGTTAGATCTAGTCAAAGACTTTCTCTATGAACACACCGGAAACGATTTTGCCAGATATATATCCAATACACTTTCTTTTGATATGTTGACCCTTAATACAGATCGGCATTTCAATAATATGGGTATAATAGTATCTTCTGAAGGTTATAGGGAAGCTCCTATATTTGATAACGGGAAAGCTCTATTCAGTGATTTTGAACGCTTCCCACATGAAACACTGGAAGAAAATATAGAGTGTGCCGCCGCTCAACCTTTTAGCGGAAGTTTTGAATCGCAAGCGTATGAAGCGGGGTTTGACTTAAAAATCCGATATTCTCCAATTCTTGAAGAGTTCAAAAATATTAATGGAAGGGCGGAAGAAATTCTTTTGCATCAATTAGAGCGATATGAAAAAATATTCTGTTTGGATAAAGATGTTATGGAATTCAATCGCCGCTTTGCTGGTGCAATAGAAAGTTGTAAATCAAATGGCAATGGAGAAAAACCACGACAAAAATCAAAAGAGGAACAACAGCTTTAAGCTATTGTTCCTCTTTATGCATAAACGAATTATCATTGAGATCATAAGTAGTTGCGTTGAAAATTTAATCATCTCGGCTCATCCGCTTCCGTTTTAACTTTCCGCACTTCCGCCTCATTTTCCTCGTCATACTCGTAGGTCTCTGTCTTGAGTTCCTTGATATAATCCCCGAGTGTGAGCTGCTGTTCCACGGCATCCTCGAAAGGCTCGTTCAGCCCAGGCGCAAGCACGTCAAACCCGCATTCCACGGCGATATGCCGCTCCAGGCGATTATCAGAAAGGTTGATCCCGGCACTGCCCGTAAGCATATGCTGTATCTCGTACGTGGTAGACTTTCCGTCCTCCTTTACCGCCGCTGAGAAGAAAAACGGGATCCCATGGACAACACAGATATGCCGGATCTCCTGTAATTTCGGTTCAATGTCCGTCTTATAGATCTCGGTGAAGTCAAAAGGCACCGGTGCTGCATCCATGCGGTTATTCTTATGCGGGTGTTTTTTTTGCTTTTCATCTTCCGGCTCTTCGAACTCTTCTACCTCAGACTTCGGAGCGGGGTCAGTTGTCACTGCCGCATCAAATGCCCTGATAACAGCCTCTGGGATCTGCGGTGCTGTCTTTTCCTGTTGCTTTTGAATAGGTTTGTTTTTGTTCGCCATGTATAGCCTCCTTATTATATATTTTCAAATAGTGCCATTAAAACAGAATCATCAGTTGTCCCGGAAACATCCTCGTCACTCCCGGCAGCTTCGTGTTTCGTTTCTTTATCGGTCGCTTCTTTATCAGCCGTTTCTTCGATTTTTTCCTGTGTTTTATCAGTCTCTTCAGCCGATTTCCCGGCTGTATGCGTATTCTTTACCCATGGCGGTGCATCTCGCTTTTCTTCTGCACGGCTTTCTGCTTGCGAAGAATACTTAGCCTCGGGGGTATCGTATGCCTCGTGAGTTATATCCTTACCGTCTTCAGATGTATAAGCTGAAACTTCGCTCTGGTCTACAGCCTCTTGTGGCGATTTAAGATCCGCATCTTCTGATATATGCGTGTTCACTTTCCCGGGATCCTTTGCCCTGTACTTATCAGACCGCCTTACCCTTGGCTTATCTTCACCGTCTGACACTCCCTCGTTTGATTTTGGAACGCCTTTCTTTCCTTTCTTCTGGTTCTTTTCACGATTTATCGAAGCAGGAGAGGGCAGCCCTTTTGGACCGCTTAAACTCATGTCTTGCGTGGTATCATGCGTTACTGTATATTCTTCACCCAATATCGTCATCTGTTTTTCCAGTTCACGGTAATGCTCGCCGTTGACGAGATTATCAATGATACTCACATCTATGGTCCCGAGATTTTTCCTCTGGAAGTCAAAACCTTTCTGCCCGATGAAGTAACAAGTCAGGTTCTGTTGTAAGAGGGCATTACGTAATACCATCTTACAGAAATTGGAACGATACCTGCTTCTAAGCGAATTCAAAACATCAATGGCAGCAGCATGATCCGTTTTCTTACTATTAAGCGTAAACTTAATCCGCCCACCATGCTTTTCTTCCGAGTTAAACTTGGTAACCGTGTCGATATAGATCTTAAACGGGTTCCCGTTGGCATACGCAATAAGCGCATCACGCATCATTTTTCGTACGTTATACCCACTATCAACAAGCGATAAAAGGTCATTATCAAATCGTTTGTATATCCATACTTGGATCACCATTAATGATCACCTCGCTGTCCGTCCCTGTTCTTGGGCTTTTACCTTATTAAACCGGTAGTAGTAATACCCACGCGCATTAGAATACACAAATGAAAGGTCATCGTTCCTGCATCCGGGTATGATCTCAAGTTTCCCGCTGCTGTTCTCAAAAAACTCGGAGATATGCTTAAACCAGGCTGCGCCCGTACCACCGGTTACGATCATGTACTCATACTGCGCCAGGTTAAGCACCTGCGTCATCCGGTCGATCGCCTCATCACAGACACGGATGGACGATTCATTTAAGATATCATCAAACCTGAATTCCTTGATCATACGCGTCTTCCTGTCATAATCCCGGATCTTTCCCGTCTCCAGGAATTGCTGCATCGCAGGGATGGAAATAGACACGTGATAGCGCTTACGGATCGCCTCGGCTGTTTCCTTGAATACCCGCCGCATGCCAAGATCTGACCAGGTCTCGCCATGCCCGACGGTACTTTTCTCGATCTGAAAGAGGTCAAGTGTCCCAAAACCCGGGTCAAAAACGATCCCCGAGGAGTTAAGGTATCTCTTGGCTTCCGGCAAAAACTGTCCTTCCTGGTCAATACAGATTGAAAAGAGCGTACCCTTCGGCTGGCTCATAACAGAGATATCCTCGTCCTTTATGTCCAGAACGTGTTCTTCCCAGTCCCCGTCACCGATCTTAAGGTCAAAACCACGTTCACCGGCCATGGCATCCCTAAGATCATACTCGTCATCCATGTACTGATCCGGCAGGCCCGTCTGTACTAACATGCGTTTCCCCGCAGGATCCCCGAAGTCGTTTCGCCTGTGCCCAAGGACAAGCCCGACATTCGTGCAGATACGGTAAAGATCAGCATAATACCGGTCCCTTCCATATAAAGCAGCCTCGCTGAATGACGTGTCCTTTGCCGACATCGTTTCCTGGGCTTTGCTCCCGACAAGCCAGATCCCTGTCTCGTCACGATAGATGATCGAGTCCTTCGGGGCTTTCCCGATATACGAAAAATGCTCGTCGATACGGCGCACAAAGCTTGGGAACCGCAGTATTACGTTCGGGCTGTAGACCTTGACTGACGAGTATCCGACGTCGATCGCGTTCACCCAGGTCTCCTTTAACATACCGCTCCTGCGTTCTCTGACCTGTGTCTTTGTCATAAAATCACTGGTGTTTTTCATAATTGACTTTCTCCTTGTATCTTCAGTTTTTCACTCCGCTAAACCCGAAGCTTATAAGCCTTCGTATTACTTTCCGATCGATCTTTTCTAAACTGATCGGGCCCGTCACGCGGCAATCACGGCTGTAGTTGCGGTTATCCCCCATGCAAAAATACTCGTTTTCCTTAAGTGTCAGCGGGTTCTTCAATATCCCGGGATCCTCGATCGCCTCGTACTCTGTTTTCTGCGGCTCGTTATTCACATAAAGTATTCCGTCAATGACAATGAGTGTGTCGCCGGGTTTTCCAACGATACGCTTTATCACCCTAAGCCCGTTCACGCGGTAGGAAACGACATCCCCGACAGCAAGGTCTTCGGCGACAGGCAGGTACTTACACTGCATGAGGTCGCCTTCGTGGTATGTAGGCTCCATTGATTCCCCGCTCACAATGATAGGGGCTATGGTATAGCGGATAACCAGTGCGACACCAAACACGATAATGCCTGTAAGCAGAAGAGTGCGTATCATGCCATTTTCCGTATCTCTTTTTTTTACGCTCCGCATCACTTTCCTCCCAGGATCGTACGGTTCTTTACTCCGATATCGATCTGATCCGGCGTGTATCGCAAAACCTTAACGCGATATGAATGCCTGCGCCCTTTATATGGGAACGAATAATTCGTCAAGTTCTCATATGGATGCTCTGCCACATAGTCCATAAACTGTAAAATCATGTCCTGGTAATCATCCAGGTTCATGCGGTTTGCACATATCGGTTTCCCTTCATCATTTCGGCATGCATAGAACGGGGTCTTCACGAGCTCAAGGTTCTGTATGACTATCATGGGCGACGGTTCCTCATGGTTCATGCAATAAAGCGTGATCCTGTTCCACATGCCTTCTATTCCCTGTTTTGGCATTTTCTATCCTCCCGCTTGCCGGCAATGTCTGCAGGCAATTCTTTCATTTTATAGGATGAAAGGCGGGATTCAATAATCTTACCCGATTAGAGAATTTGAAATCTTTTTCTATTCCCCGTTCTTTTTTCATTCTCTCCTTTCATCCTATACGTAAATCATATTTTTACGGAGGAGGGAATATGTATCAGAACAGTTTTAAGGCAACCGGGAAGATCATCGGTTCAAAAAAGCTCCGGCAGGGGAAAACACGCATCACGATGCTGATAAAGCGCGGCGAGCGTGAATCTATCTTATATGTAGAGATCCCCGAAGAGCTGGCAAAAACGTGCAGGTACAGGTCTTATGCGACAGTCACAGGATATGCAGTCGGCGCCACGGAAAAAGACAGCCACGGGAAACCAATGCATGCTGTATGGTATAAAGCCGAGACAGCAATAAGCACTAAGACAAGGCTGGAAGAAGTATTCGGCGTCAGCGGCGGGCCAAGGTTTACGCCGGCATTTGAGGAATGTATGTCCGGCGAGGTCGTGGATTATAAAGCAAGCGGGAAATGGGAGGAATATACAATCCTTTCCATGACGCCAAATGGGCATACAGACGTGTATGTAAGGCGCAGAAAGGAAGAAAAGACGTTCCCGATAGGGACAAAGGTATGCATGATATGCGATATCCCGTCGAAAAAACCGGATGCAGGAAGATACCAGCGGGAGAGCATACTGTTTATCTCTGAAATGACAGCACTTCCGGAGGAAGCCGCATCATAAAGGGTGCCTCTTTTGTTTATTCTTTTATACAACCGTCATCCTAATGATGTAACTTTCCATTATGTATATAAGGAGGAGCGTCATGCTGGATATTATGGATATGCGCTGCAGCGGATGCAAAAACGAGACTTGTCCTAAAGACATCTCGGTTTGTTTCCCTGAATTAAGGAAGATCAGCCGGAAGCGTCACGCCGTCTCGAAAGCTTTTACCGAGATGGACACTATGAGAACACAATCCCGTGTTCCCGATCAGTATGCGGAGCGCATGATCGCAGCGGCTAAAGCAAACGCGTAATCAACGGCCGGGGGAATATCCTCCGGCTGCACAAAAAATCTGATGAATTCCGTTTCATGAAAGCGGATAACCTATATGTTTTGCAATGTCATACCTCGGTTATCGGTAATGTCGATGCTCTGCTTACGGTAACTCGAGGTCCCGGGTCTGAAACGTCCCGGGAATGGACGCGGATAGGGCATAGGCCTCGGCCATCTCGGCTACGCAGTTTTCTTCGCATATCAAAACGGTAACCGGGGGAAAGACAGTCCGCGACCTCCGTTCCTAAAAAGAAAGGGGAAGTAAAAACAGGAAGGAGTGAACTTATTGTCTGGATGGTTAGCTGATCACAAAACAAGTCCCAAAAATAAGATCTGTAATTCATGCCGTTACGGAATACCATTCCTAAACGGCGGCACATGTTGTTGCGATTATCTCTCAATAACAGGGCACTTACGAGACTGCGAAGCGACAAACGACACATGCGCCAGATACGAAAAAAGGGAAACACCAAGAAAACCAAAGAAGAAAAAGGAATTGGAATAATCTGAAAGGGAAACGGCTATGGGAATAAAAACTGGAAAAGTTAAATGGTTCAACAAACGCAAAGGCTATGGCTTTATCATCGGAGACGATGGAGCCGAGTACTTCGTGCACTACTCGGATATCGTAATGGACGGCTATCGCTCCCTGCAAAACGATGCGAGGGTCGAATTTCACGCTATGGAAACCAGCCGCGGCTTAGAGGCTATGGATGTAAAGGTTCTGGCGCCGAACGATGCTGCGGGATCTGGGGATTGACAATGGAAGCTATACTCTGATTAAGGGCTGGTCGATGTCCGTCTCGGCTGGCTCTTTTTCTGTGCTATTCCAACAAAAAAGAGGCAGCTTATGCGCTGCCTCCGGGGCCATACGGCTACTTCACCGCTTCCTTCAGTACCTTGCCGGGCTTGAACTTCGGCACCTTAGCTGCCTTGATCTTGATCTCGGCTCCGGTCTGCGGGTTCCGCCCGGTGCGTGCCGCGCGCTTCGTGGTCTCAAAAGTCCCAAACCCAACCAGCTGTACCTTGTCGCCCTTCTTGAGAGCCTTCGTCACTACGCCGGTAAAAGCGTTCAGGGCATTCTCGGCATCCTTCTTAGGCAGCTTGGTCTCCTTGACGATTGCTTCGATGAGTTCTGTTTTGTTCATTAAATGTTCTCCTTTTTTACCCTTTCAGGCGTTTTTTGACTTGAATACATTGTGTCAGGGCTGCATTAGCTCCCAAATGGGAGAAATGGGTATATGAGTAGGGTTAAGACGTTTTCACGCCGGTTATTTACGCATTGTTCTGCCTCCTTTGTTGTTGTGTTCTCTCTTGATCCGCGTATAGGATGAACGAAAAGGTTTATGGTTTTACCGCGATTAGAAAAATATTGTAGTATTTGTACTCACATTTCAGTTTTTTCTTTTCCGCGGGTTATTCATGCCTACAGCTTTCATCCTATAAATGTTGATATTTATTATGTAAGTATAGGAAAGGAGAAAAAATAAATGAAATATGTTCACCTGCACACACACTCAAAGTTCAGTCTTCTGGACTCGTCCATGAAGATCGATGATTACATCAGCCGCCTTAAGGAACTCGGCATGGCCGCCGGCGCGATCACCGATCACGGCAATATGTTCGGCGCTGTGGAGTTCTATAAGAAGGCAAAAGCCGCGGGGATCAAGCCGATTATTGGCTGCGAAGTCTATGTGGCACCCGAGAGCCGGTTTGATAAGAACAAGGACGACAGATATTACCATCTCGTCCTCCTGGCAGAGAACAACACCGGTTATCAGAACCTGATCAAGCTGGTGAGCTTAGCGTCTACCGAAGGCTTTTACTATAAGCCGAGGGTAGATAAAGCACTCTTACGCCAGTACCGCGAGGG
>JAEEGL013284069.1_pt1 | contig 18709 bp, 12 predicted proteins | sample 9134231 | NCBI WGS metagenome assembly JAEEGL01 (sample SAMN16246548, study PRJNA631951) | gut metagenome | biome: gut microbiome; feature: rumen; material: fiber-attached | host: Bos | place: Iran: Karaj | collected 2018-10 | reverse complement strand
TAAATAATGATTTCAATAATTATAATCAAGAGAGAAAAATTCAATTATTAATTAATGAAAAACCCAAGAATAAAAAAGAACAAACAAAAAATGATAAAAATAACTATTTAAATAATCAAAAAGAATCAATTGAAAAACCTTTTTTTAATAATAGTAAATATTCAAATAATTCAAAGCTAAAAAATTATTATATTAATTTTGAAGATATAAAAAAAAAAATATTAAATAATGAAATACCTAATTTAATATTTATAATGGAAATAATGAGTTTTATTTTTCCATTATTAACAACCATTTTAATGATTTGTACAAATAATTCAATAGAATTCCATTTTAAAGAAATCCAAAATTTTCTTAATCAAAATTATTTTTTTAATAATACTAAAATAATTTTATATGCAATATATTTTTCAATAATAGATTTAAAAATGTTAAAATATAATATAATAGGAAATCAAACTTGTGTAAATAAAAATTTTTGTTTAGAAAACTTTGATAAATTAATTGATATGGAAATTAGAAATTTAAAAGAAAATATGGATAAATTATTGGAATTAGATATTGATTTTCAAAATATAATTAGAAAAAATTATTCAATTAATATTTATACTAATAATGCAAATAATTATATTATATTTGATGCTCAATTATCTGATATTTTATTTTTGATTTTTTCTTATACTAAAAAAATTAATATTAATATTGAAAAATATATTTTTGATGAACAACAATATTTTAATGATTATATTGAAAGTATTATTGAATATTGTATTTTATACTTAAATTTAAATATTACAAAAGGATTTAATAATAATCAAAAAAGGGAAATTTTAGAACAAAAAAGATTTTTCCACAACAAAATATTTATATATAAATTTAATAATTTTTTTTATAATATTTGTACTTTTCATTAAATTTGTTTTAAAAATACAACAAACTCAATCAAATCTTATTTTTAAAATTGTAAAATTTAATACTGAAACATTTGAAAATTATATTAAATTTTTAGAAGAGTTAAAAAAAAAATTAAAAAAGGAAATAAATGATGACAATAATTCAAATGAAGAAAATAAAAAAAATAAAAAAGATGAAAATGAGAATATAAAAAATAATAAAAAACAAAATAAAAAAAAATTAAGGATTCCAATAAATAATTATAGACAACAAAAAATAAAGGTAATGAATAATTATTTTTTTATATATAATATAGGATTTATTCTCAAATTAATGACTATTTCAATTCTAATATTGTTTTATTATTTAATCATATATTTATATAATGGAAATAGGAAAAATTATCTATTACAATTTGATGATTTCATGTCATCAATATTTGAAATTTATATAAGTACATTTTCTTCATTTGGAATAATAAAAAATCAATCAATTTATTTTACAAATTTCATAATTGAAAAAAATGAAAAAATAAATCAATTAAATTCAAATTATGAATTAGTAACTTTTAATGATGAAATATATACAAAAGAAAATTTGACTCTTTTACAGAATCAAAAATATTATTTTGAAATACCAAACGAAGAAAAAATATCTATTAAAAAATTAAGCAATATAATATCTTTATTTTCAATTAATGTAGATATGACAAAAAATAATTCATATTCACTTTTAATTAAATTATTTCATGGAAATGCATGTGATGTTCTATTTCATTTATTTTTTTATAATGAACCAAAATTTAATACATGTATTGAATTTTGGTCGACTATTGTTACTAAAGGAATAGAAAATTGTTTTATACAATTAGAAATTGAAATTTATAATATAATTGATACATTTAAATATATTAATAATAATAATGAACAATTAAATAATTTAAAAGATATTGAAAATTTTTATTCAAATTGTGATGACTTTATTTTAAATTATTTATATTTATCATTTAGACAAACTCAATTTATTTTTAGAGATTTGGAAAAAGATAAAACTGATATTATATATAAATCAATTAAAACGATTTTATATTTTTTTATTTTATATGTTATATTATTATTCTTTTTGTTTTTAATTACAATACTTTATAGTTATATTCAATTTAAAGATTTTATTAATTTTATTATAATCTTTCCTTTAGAATATATAATTGAAGAGGAAAATTTATGTAAAGAAATTATCAAATTACATAAATTTTTATACTGAGAAAAAATATTTAGTGTTTTTTTTTATTTGAATAAATTTGGTATATAAATATTTTTAAAAGTCTTTATTTATTTATAAATAACTTTATAAATTTTTTATGAATAAAATTATTTTTTGATTTGAAAAATAAATATTAAAAAATAAAAGTTGTTAATTTGCAATAATTATAAAAAATAAAAAAAATAAATTTAAAAAAATGAAAAATAAAGAAAATAATATATTTAATTATCTTTCTTCAGAAAATGGAATATTAATTCATAAATGTAGCTCTTCAGATATTAATTTTCCAATAGAAAATAGTATTAATCCAAAAAGAAATGAAATTTGGTTATCAAGTAAAAATGTACCTCAAGAAATAATATTTAATTTAACATTAATGAGGAAAAAACCAAAAAATATTTTAAATATTTTTGGTTTTTATTGTAATTATACATTACAAACAAATCCAAAATTAATAGAAATTTGTTTTTCAAATGATAATAAAAAATATTTTTCTTTAGGAAATTATTTATTTAAATATAAAGGAGGAGTTCAATTAGTAAGATTAAAAAATTTTGATAAGATAAAAAGTAAAAAAAATAAATTTGATGTTTATTATAATTATATTAAAGTTATTATAAAAGAAACTTATGGTGGTTTTAGAAAATGTTATATTAATAATTTTTATTTATTTGAAGATAGTTTTAATTTAGAATTAAATCAATTTTTATTTAAAATTGAAAATGAATTATATAATAATAATTTAAGGACTTTTAGTAATGATTATATTAATAATAAAACATTTAAAAAAAAAGTTTTAAAAAATATTGAAAATGAATATGAAATTAATAAAATGAACCAAAATGATTTAAAATTATTTGAAAAAGAATTTAATAGTGAAAAAAAAATTAAAAAAAAAAATGAGGAAATGAAAATTTTAAAAAAAATTGAAAATGTTTTAAAAAAAAAAATATAAATAATTTAAATAAAACTAATGATTATAATATTAAATTTCAAAATATTTTAAATGAAAATCAATTTTTTAATTATGATATTTTTCTAAATAAAAAAAAATCAAATAAAAACAAAAAAACTGATAATGAAGAAAAAGAAGAATTTAAAAAAATAAAATTTTCTAAAACAAATAATGAATTAAATTCAATAACAAATAAAAACGAAAATTATAATGAATGGAATAATATTATGTATAAAATCAATAATTTAACAAATACTATACAAAATTGTTTTAATGAAAAAAAAATTAATTCAATAAATGAAAATAATAATGAAAAAGAAAAAATAAATATAATATCATATCAAAATAATGAAAATCAAAATGATGATTTTACAAAAGGATTAACTAAAATCCTTATTGAAAAAACAAATAAATTAAATAGAATAAAGCAAAAATATCTTCTAGAAAAAAATTAACTTTTAATAAATAAAAAATATATTCATTTACAAAAAAATATAAATAATATATAAGCAAATTTATTTTTATTTAAAAATAAAAAAACAAAAAATTAAAAAAATGATTTCCACTTTATCTTTATTAACACTATTTCTAATATTGATAATTGTAATTATTTTATTTTTAATTTCATATTGGTTTAATGGACCAAAGACTTGTTTAAATAAAGATTTAAGTGGAAAAATTATTTTAATAACAGGAGGGTCAAATGGAATTGGATGGGAAATTACAAAAGAATTATTATATAATAAAGCAAAAGTTATTATTTTATCAAAAGATAAATATAAAGGAATTGAAAAAATAAATTCTTTAAAATTAAAATATAGAAAAAATTGTTCTTTTGCAAAAGTTGATTTAAGAGATTATTTTTCAATATTAAAATTTGTAAAAGAATTTAAAGAAAAAATTGGTTTTGTTGATATTCTTATTAATAATGCTGGATCTTGTTTTAATAATTTTAAATTAATAAATGGCATTGAAGAAACTTTTTTAAATAATTTTATAGGTCATTTTATATTAACTTCTTTATTAATTGATTCTTTTAATCCAAAAGGAATAATTATTAATATTACTTCTTCAAATTATCAATTAATAACAAAAAGCATTTTTAATAATTTTATAGCAACAAATAATTTAAATTTTGAACAAACAAAACAAAATTATAATCCAATAGAAACATATTATATTTCTAAATTATCAAATATTTATCATTCAATTTATTTAAGTGATTACTTTATTAAAAATGGGTTTGAAATAAAATCAATTAGTATTCATCCTGGTTTTGTAAATAATAATTTTTTTAAAAAAATAAATAATTATTCCTTATATTATTATATTAAATATATTTTAGAATATCCAATTAGATTATTATTTTATAAAAGCGAATTTATGGGAGCACAAACTTGTTTAAATTGTTGTTATAATGATTATGAAGAATTAATTAATGGTGGTTATTATAAAGATTGCCATTTAGAAAAATTAAGTAAAATTGCTAATTTATCTAATTCTATAAAAATTATGGAATTTACTAAAAGTATTATTATTAAAAATAATTTTGTTAAAAGTAATTTCGAAGTTTTAAAAATGTTTAAGTGAAATATATTTTATATGTAAAATTTGTTTCTTATGTTTAATTATTTTCGTATTTATCTAAATATTTATAATAATAATTAATAATTAATTTGCTATTAAAAATTGTTTTTTAAATTTATTTTTTTATTTTTTATTTAATTAATATAATATATGGATAATACATATTTATTATTTTTTAAAAAACTTTTTTTAATTCCTTCAATATTATGTACAATTCCAGTTATAATAATGATATTAGCATATAAAATAAAGAAATATCCTTCATATATTAATCTTTTATTTTTACTATTAAATGATTTATTATATTTTGTTTCAATTCTTCTTACTTTTTATAATAATGAATTAATTGATTCACTTTGTATTACACAAGGGTTTTTATTAAATTTTTCTAAACAAGGTTCAATTATTTGGAACTTTTTTATATGTTATACTTGTTTAATTGAAATAATAAATCCCAAATATTATATTCATAATAAATTTAGATTTACTATTATTTTTTTATTTTTTTCAACTTTAATTCCTTTTTTTATATGTCTTTATTTATATATATTTAATCTATATGGAAATGATATTTATTATTGCTCTTTATCTTTAAACACAAAAATAAAAAGAATTTTTATCATGAATAATCAAAGAGTTATTTTATTTTTTGAAATTTTTGAATATTTTTTAATATTATATTGTTATAAAAAATGTAAAGCATTTATTTTCAATATAGAAAACAAAATTAAAAAAAAAATTAAAAGTAATAAAGAAATATTATATTATCCTTTAATTTATTTAATTATATCACCAATTGGAATAATTAATAAATTCAAAAGATTACAATCTTTTCTTGAAATTTCTCCTTTTTTTGAATATTTAAATTTAATTTTAGAAGGTTTAAAAGGAATATTTATTTTATTATTATTTTTTACATCACCTGGTTTACAAATTAATATTTCAAAACCTTTTAAAAAAAGTAAAAAAAAGAAATATAATAAGGCAATAATTGATTCATTAGAAAATTTCATTGAGCATTAAACAGATATAAAAATAAAATAAAATTGATAAATATTGGTAATTATTTTATTGTTAAATATTGTATAAAAAATAAATAATAAAGATTTTCTTATTCATTTAAAAATATATTTATTCTCCTAATTAACACAATATCTATTTCTTCAATAAAATTATTTATATTTTATTTTTAATTTATTTTAATTTTAATGAGCAATAAAAAAGTATTACTAAGTTATTTTTTATTTTTATTTAATAAATAATTTTTAATAATTTTTTATCATAATTTGATAAAAAGGAAATTACTGATATTTAAATATAAAATACTTATTATATTTTATTCTTTTAAACTTTTTCAATTAAACCTAAATTAATCAGTTTACAATAAATATTTGCTTTCATACCAACTTTATCTTTTAAATTATCAAAATAAATACTTTTTTTAAATGAATTAAAATCATCTCCTAATTTATTATAAGCTAAACTTAAAGCAGGATCAAAACATTCCATATTATTATTAATACCTTTATCATAATTTGATTGAATTTCTTCAATAATCTCATTAAATTTATCATTATATAATTTATTTGAAAAATATTTATTATAAATGAATTGTCCTTCATTAATTTTTTTTTCTTCATTTTCTTCATTTGTAAAATGAAATCTATATAACATAATATGAGAATATAAATCTAAATAAAAAATATCTTCTGGTATTTTTTTATAAAGATAATTATAAAATATATTATAACATTCTTCATTACAAAGAAATAAATATAAATTATTTAAACAATCTTTTTGTAAAAAATAATTAATTACAGTTTTTTGATAATAAGATAAAATAATTGGAAAATATCCAGTTAAAATTAAATTCAAATATAAAAATATTAATGAAATTATAATTAAAATATGTTTATTTTCTTTAAAAACGACTATATCAAATATTTTCATTTTTGGAAAGTAAATTAAATTAAAATAAAAAAACCATAAAATTGTAAAACTAATAATTTCAAAAATCAAATTAAATTGAACTGAATTTATAATAAATCTATATATAAATGTTATTAAAATTAGCATTTCAATAAAATTTAAAATTAACCAACAATAAATATCAATTTGATTTTGTTTTTTTTCATCTTCTATAAAAGGAATTGTAATTGCATCATCATTAGTTAAAGAATAAACTAAAAAAAAAATAAGAAAAATTCCTAAAAAAAGAATCATTAACAAAAAATAATAATTTTCACTATAATAAAATTGTTTTTTTTTAAACATATTTAAATTGTCATTATCATCATATTTTACTTTATAACAAAATAAAATTCTTTGACATCTCATATAAAATGAGATTATTGTTATTCCTTGAGAAACATAATAAAAACTGTATAATATTTTATTTAAATTATTATATGGTGTACAATAAGAAAAAATGAAAATAGCAGAAATTAAATATAGTCCAAAATTTTCACTTATTAATAATTTTGGTGATCTTATTGAAATACTTGGTTTATTATTTTGCTTGATTATTAATAAAATAAATATAGCAAAAGGAATTAAATTGATTATTTCAGATATTATTAATTTTGTATCTAACATTAATATTTAAATAATAGAAAAATTTTTTTTATTAAGAAAATTAAAATTTTTTATTATAAAAAAAAAATAAAATTAAATTTAATTATATTAAATAAATAATTAATTTTAAATGAATTTTTTCTTCTTTTTTTTATTATTTCCTATAGTTCTCATTGTATATATATAATTATAATTTTTTAATGCTTCATAATATTCATGATTATTTATAAAATCATTCTTAAATTGATATTCATAATAATAGAATAAATAATCATAATAAGTGAAATTTAATAATTTATTTATTTCATTCAAATTGTTTGACTTTTTGAGCTTTTTTTCAAATTTTAAAATAGCTTTTTTATTTTTTTCATTCTTTAAAGTAATAATATCTTTAACTTTAAAAAAAAACCAAATATAATTTTGATTATAATTTATATTTTGAGTAAAATATTTGAAATTTAATTTATAAAATTTTATTTTTGCATCATTTTGGTTTAATCTTTCAATTAAATATTTTGATGAGTTCACTTTAAATTTTTTTAATATATAATCTTTTCTTTTGCAAATATTATTTTGTATATTAGGATTAAAAATAATTTCATTTAGATTTTTTTTTGGTTCATAACGTATTAAAGGAAAATAAAAATCATCAAACAAATTTTTAAATGGATGAATATTATTAATAATATCATCTCCTGTTGATTTTTCAGAAAGATTATCATTTTCTAAAAAATTAAAATCTTGTAAATCATTTGAATCATCAAAATATTTTTCTTCAAAGTTATATTTCATTATTCTTTGAAACAAAATTGCTTTAATTCTCTTAATATGATAAATTTATAAATTATTTCTATTTTTTTATAATATAAAATTTTTTAATTAATTTAATATTTATTATTTATTTATATTAATTTTTAAAAATGTAAAAATAACTTTAAATCTTTCTTAAATTTTTGTTCTTTATTTACTTTTATTTTTTCTTTTCAAATTTATAAATATATCTTTATTGATAAACTAAATAATACAAATTTTTGAATATAAATTTGTCTTTTATTTATTAAAATTATTATTCATTTAATTAAAATTATAAAAATTATAAAAATTGTTTTCAATATAACAATCATTATCATTATTTTTTTTTCCTATTTTGTTTTTATTGGATTTATTTTTGAATTGTTTTATATTGAAATAACTATTTTTATTTCTCAATTTAGAAAAATGAAACATTTGAGTATTTTTAAAAATATCACAACTTCTTTCTTTTAATTCTTTACATTTATTCTTATTTAAAGAAAGTTTATTATTTTCATCATAAGATAAAGCCGAATATACTTTTGTTTTTTCTTTTATTTTTTTTCTATCTTCTAATAACTTTTTTTTTAAACTAAATTTTATTAATTTTTTTTTATTTTTATTATTATTATCAATTATTTTATTTGTTTTATCTAGATTTAATGATAAATCTTTATTAATATAATTATTTTGATTAATTTCTCGATTAAATAACTTTTCAAATATTTTTGTTTTATCTCTTTTTGTTTTACTATAAGATAAATTTTTCACATTATTTTCTTTAAACAAATTACTTTTTTCATTAAAATCTTGATTAATTATATTTGAGCTAGGAATAATTAAATTTATTTCATTAGTTATAAAATGATTCCTATTAAAAGCATAAGACATTTCTCTATTACTAAATAATTCTTTTCTATGCAAATTTCTTTTAAATTTTATCAGATATGATTTAATTGTAGGTTCTTTAGAATTAATTGAAGAATTATTTAAAGTTTCATAAATATTAATTTGTTTTTGTGAAATACTTTTATGAAATGTTTGAAAATTATCTTTTATTTTTGGTTTAGAATAAACCAATTTTTTGGAATGAATCATTTTTAATATTTTCTATAATTTAAATATACAAAAATATCAATATTAGATAATTATTATTATTACATTTATTTACAAATTGAATTTTTTTCTTTATATAAATTTAAAAAAAATAAATATTAAACATATAATAAAACTAAAAATAAGGAATATCAAAAATTATTATAAAAATAAAAAATTATAAACTTAAAGTATTATTATACAATTATCAAAATTTATCAATATAAAAAAATGTCAAATTCACCTTCTCAAAATAATAACGAATTAACATCACAAAGAAAAGAAAATGAAATTTTACCTTTTCATTTCCCAAAAAGATTAAATTCAAAAGAATATTATTCTCAAATGCAAAAATTAAGAATAACTCAAAAAAATTTAGTTTATTTAATAGGATTTCCAAAATACTTAGCTTATAATGAAAAATTATTATCATCATTTGAATATTTAGGTCAATATGGAAAAATTTTAAAAATAAATGTAAATAAAAATAAAATATATAATTCAAATAATCCAAATGGACCAAGTTATTCTTGTCATATTACTTATTCTTCTTTTTCTGAAAGTTCACTTGCAATTTTAAATTTAGATAATTTTGTTTTTGAAAATCATATTATAAAAGCGTCTTATGGAACTACTAAATATTGTTCTAATTTTTTATATGGAAATAAATGTAATAATAAAGATTGTTTATATTTGCATTATTTTGCTGATATTAAAGATGTTATTAATAAAGATGATGTTAATTATAATAAAACAATTTATAAAAATCAACATATAAAAGCAATTAAATTAAGTGGAATTTTTAATAATGTTAATGTTATTAATTATTTAAGGGATATTAAAAATAAAAAAACTATTTTTCCAAATGCAAGTAATGTTTATAATAAAGATATTGTTAAAGAATATTATGAAAGACATAATAATAAAATTAATTTAAATTTTATTTATAATGATAATATAAAAAGGAAAAAAATTTATAGTATTATTGGTTTAGATAATTTATATAAAAGAGAAAAAAAATCTAGATTTGATTTTGCAGCAAATGCTAAATTAAATAATAATGTTGATAATAATAATCAAAATAATAATGATGATATTCCTTTAGAAATAAGTAATTTTATATCTGAAAATATAAGAAGAAGTATTTTATTTAAAAAAGAAAATGATTTAATTTCTGATTATTTTTTTTCAATTAATAAGTCTTATGAAAAAGAAGATAAATGGAAATCATTATTAAATACTTTAGAAAATTATAATATATTTGAAAATTGTAAGATTAGAAAAATTGGTGAAAATGAAAATATAATTGTAGTTAATAAATTCAATACCTATTAATTAATATAATATGGATTATAGAGTTTCAAAATTTATTTTATAAATATCAATTTGATATTCAAATTTAAATTTAGTCAATTTATGTAGATAAAAATATAATAAGCAACTTATATTTATTTTTTTATTATTAAAAAAATTTATATTATTCAAATAAAATAAAAATAATGGTTAAAAATAAATTTTATTGATAATTAATTAGTTATTTTTATATTATTTAATATAATCACTAAAACAAATAAATAATAAATTTATTAATTTAGTTAAATTATGTTTTTTTATTTAATTTAATATAATTCAAAATTAATAAATGGCAAAATTTGGAAAAAAATATCGCCAACAACAAATAAAAGAATGGGAAAAAGAATATATAAATTATAAATCATTAAAACAATTCATAAAAGATAAAAGGAAATTAGGTTCATTAATTGATATAAGAGATGAAGTAATAAAAAATTTTAAAGAACAATTAGATAAAGAATTAAAAAAATTTTATATATTTTTTATTAATCAAGAAAGAGAATTATATTTACAAATAAATAAACGACTTCATTATAGAAGTAATTATTCATTATATAATTTAGAAGAAATAATTAATGAATATAATGAATTATTGAATATACAAAATTTATGCTTTAATCTTTCATTTTATGTAAACATGAATATAAAATCAATATATAAAATATTAAAAAAATTTGATCATAAATTACTTTCATTAAAAAGTGATTTATCAAGAGAATATATTATAGAACAATTCGGAATGAAAAATAGTGATTTATTGTATATATTTCAATTTAAAATGATAGATGAAGTAAATGTTGTAATTGAAGACTTAAAAAAAGAATTAGAACATTCTTATAATTTATTTATTGAAGGAAATTATAATTTAAAAAATAAGAAAGATACTAAAGATGATTCTTTAATTAATGCAAAAGTAATAGATGATAATACAATAAAAAAATATAATTTTAATGAAAAAAAAACTAATTTACAAATATTATTAGATAAAACAGAAATTAAATATCAAGATACATTATTACAATATCGTATTTGGAATAGATATTTTGAATTATATGAATATAAACAAGATTCAACAATAATAAATAAAACATTAAATTTAAATAAAGGAACTTTTCATAAAATAATAAATAAAATAAATATAATGATGAGTGAATCAAATGAAAGAAATATTTTAATATCATTAATTCAAACTTGTTTTATGAATATATGTTATTCATATATTTTTCCATTAATGTTAACTTTAACAAGTCATATTTATACAAATAATAAAACAAATATTTATTTTTTAATATTAGGAATGACACCTTTTGGTGGATTATTATCAATGTTTTTTATTAAATTTTTAATATATAAAACTTATAAAACTCCAATGTTAATTTCTAGTATTTTAGCAATAATAGGAAATTTATTAATTATTATATTTTATGATAATATTTTTTGTTTATGTTTATCAAGATTAATTTTTGGTTTTTCTTTAAATAATTCAGTTAATAGAAAATATTTAATTGAATTTATACCAAAAAAAAAAATACAAATATATTTAATTTATTTTAAAATATTATCAATATTAGGACTATCATTTGGTTTTTTTTTAACATTTTTTTGTTCATTATTAACAAAAAATTTAAAATATTGTTTTTTAATACCAACTTTTATTTTATTATTTTTATCAATTTTAATATTTATTTTTATTTATTTTTTTTATTCAGAACCAGTTGATAAACAATTTCATGTTTATGCAGAAGGATTAGATCCAACAAAAGCTGTTTCAAGAGGAGAAATTATATCAATTGATGAATATTTAACTAATTTTGAAAGTGAAAAATTAAATGAATTAAATTTTAAATTAAGTTTATTTAATGATGAAAATAATTTTAATGATACTAATTTATTATCAAATACTATTGAAGATATTATTAATAAAGAAATTGAAAAAAATAGTATTTTATTTAAAGGGTTTTTATTAATTTTATTTTATGTTTTTATTGTGAGATATCAAATTTTTTCCTTTATATCTGCTACTCCTATTTTTACTAATTCTGTTTATAATAATAATAAATTATTAGTTATTAGATATACTTCTTTATTGTTTTTTTTAGCTTATTTCTTTTTTATAGGAATTTTTGTTTTTAATTTATTTTATGTAAGTGTTAAAATTGAAAAAATAAAATATATTTTAATTTTAAGTTTTATTCTTACTATTTCAGAAATTTTTATTGTTTTTCTTTGTGAAAAATTTTTATTTCCGTTTTATGCTTTTTTTTTAATTTTTATTTTTAATATTCTTTTTATTTGTGAAGATGAAATGTTTTATTTTTTTGCTAAAACAATTCCTTATAAATTTGAATGCTTAAATATTAAAGGTATTACTTTTATTCATATTATGGTATATTTAGGTGAAATGTTTGGTTGTTTTTTTGGTTTAATTTCTTTTTTAATTAGCGCAAAAAGAGAAAAATTAATGGTGCAATATAATATAATTTTTGTACTTTTAATTATTTGTTTTTTGGAATATTATTTTTTAAAATATTCTAATGATTTAAAAGATAAATCAATAAGGAGAATTATTTTTAAAAAAAATGAAAGAAAAATTCAAAGAATGGAATTTTAAAAATAATTAAAATAATAAAAAGAGTTATATTATATTATTATTTTGTTTATTTATAAAAAATATTTTTCATATAAAAAAATATTTAAATAAATAAATCTTTTTTAAATAAAAATTTTTTAAATAATTTTTTTAACATTTATTATTATTACTTAATTGATAAGTTTTTTGATATAATCCAATATCTTTTGTTGGAATTAAAAATTGAGAATTTATTTGATTTGAAAGTCTTCTTATTAAATCTTTATTTTCTATTTCTAATTGATATAATTTCCTATTTAAATTTTCACTATCAATTTCTAAGTTTTTAATTTTTTCTTTTATATAATTATTTTCATTTACATAATTATTATAATTTTCATTTTCATTATTTTTTTTTTTTTTTTCAATTTCATTAATTAAATATTGTTTTTCTCTTTCTAATTGTTTAAATTGATATTCATATATATCTTTTCTTTCTTCTAATTTTTTATTATTAATTTTTTCTTTATTTAAATCTTTAAGAGTATTATTTTTTTTTTGAATATCATATTTCAATTTATAAACTTTATTTTCATAATCAAATAATTTATTATTTAGTTCTTCAAGATTTTTTTCATATTCATTTTCATAATTTTTAATATCATTTTTTAATTTCTCATTTTCTTCTTTTAAAATATTATTTTCAATACATAATTTAGATAAATCATTAACAAAAGAATTATTATTATTTTTCATATTAAAAGAATTTTCATTTTCATTTATATTATTATTACTAATATTATTTTCTTTATTATAATTAGAAAAATTATTTGTAATATCTTTATCATTATAATTATTATTATTAATTAAATCTTGAAAATTTTTTCTATTTAAAATAATTCTAATTCTCTTATGCATTAATTTTTCAGGAAAAATATTATGAACAGTAGTATCACATTTTGAACATAAACTATTGAATAATATTGGGCAATCTTCACATTTATATTCTGCTTTATTTAGTTGACATCTTGAACAAAGAAGTTCATAAATATTATTTTTCATTATAATATTTAAAATTTAATAAATTATTTTATTAATAAATAATTATATTTATATCAATATAATATAGATTAATTATTTAATATTATTTCATAATATATAAAAGATTTTTTATAAGATTTATTAATTTATTTAATATTTGTCAATTTTTCTTTTATATTATTGTTTTATTCTTTTTTTGTTTAAATTATAAAAACATTTATTTATTATAATTTCAATTGATTAAATCATTTTAATTTTTTTTAAAATAAATTTAAAATTAACATTAATTTATTTGATGATTATTAAAAATAATTATACTTAAATCTACAGATTTCATTAATTTTTTTAATTTTTAAAATTGCAAAAATCTATATATAAATATAATTAAATTAAATATAATTGAATTTTATACTAATTAAAATGCAAAAAATATATCTAACATTAATTTAAATAAAATAAAAAAATCAATTTTATAAATTAAAAAACTATAATATGGGGTGCAAAATACCAAAAAGTTCAAATATCAAAATATCAATAATTAATTCAGAAAACACATCAACTTCTTCAAATAGAAACATTGATATTAAAAAATATCCTTATTATTCATATCAAAACACAATATTAAACTCATATTATAATTCTTATAATAATAAACTTACTCCAAATTTATGGAAAAAAGTAATTGATTTTTTACCATATCAAGATTTAAAAGAAGTTGGTAAAACAAACAGAAAATTTAATAAAATATGTAAAAATGGAAATATATTAATTAAGTTTTTTAAAAAAAAAGATGATTGTGATTATTTTCAACATATATCTTTTGCGTCATTTAGTCAATTAAGGAAATTTGACGCTTCAGAATGTAATTATTCATTTTTTATTTATGAATAAATTGAATTTAAATTTTTCTTTTAATGTTATTAATTATCGATTTTTAAATAGAATTTATCTTTTTGTTCAAAATTATAAATATTAATATTATTTAGAGGTTTATAAAGATCTTGAGTTAAAAAAAATTATTGAAGTTATTAATAATCTTCTTAATTTATCATATTATATTTTTTTATTATTATTGAAGGCTTTAGTATTTTAATTTAAAAAATATAAATAAATACTATATAGATAGATTTAATGTTTATATAATTTTTAGATATAAGTATAAAAAATTAGTAGAAAAAAACATTTTAATATAATGAAAAGAGATTATAAAATTGAATATATTAAATTTTTATTTTTAATATTTCATCAAAAAAAAATATATTTATTTTTTTATAATATTTAATCATATATTTTTTCCAATTGTTCATCAATAATAAAAAAAATTCAAATCAATAATATTTTATATTTAATTTTTTGTTGTTAAAAATAAATTTAAAACATTAAAAAAAATTAATGTCATCAATCAAAATAAAATTCAAATATTGAATGTAAATAAAATTCCTATTTTAACATAGTTGAAAAAGGAAAATGAAAAATATTATCAAATTTTTGTTATTTAATTCAAATAATATTAGGAATATTTTCTTTTATGATATTCATAATAAAAAGAAATATAAAAAACCATACAGATCAATTAAATTTTTGTTATTAGATATTTCGAAACAAATTTTTTTTCTACTGGATTATCATATATTTTAAATTTTTATTTTTATTAATATTTTTAAATGGAAAAAATAAAGATGATTGTTTTTATTTTATTAGTTCTTTATTAGATTCAACTTTTTGAGTTTTTATTTCTTTTTTATTATTGAAATTACTCAATTTTACCTCTTTTTAAACTAATTTAAAATTATTCAAATTGGTTTAAATTACCAAATTATTATTCAAGAAGGGAAAAAGTTTTTATATTAAATTTAAAAATGTATTTTACATCACTATTTATATAGTCAATTGTTACTTTTTTACTAAAGTTATTTCAAAAATTTTTTAAAATTATTTAAAGATATTTAGTAATTTTTTTTAAATCCTTATAAAAATGGAAAAGATAGATAAATTATAGTTACGGTTGATTTTCCTTTAATTTTAGACTCTTTTTATTTTAGGAATATTGATAATATTTTAAAATTAAATCCTGATGAAAATATTAAATGTTTTTATAATTCTTTTTATAAAGAAAAGGATGATATGAATGAAATGAAAAATGAATGAAGTAAAAATAAAATAATTTTTTATTTAATTAAATTGTAAAATATATTTCTAAATTAACTAAAATATTTTATTGAATGAAAAATAATATATTCTATAAAAAAAATATTATAACCTCTCAATCTTTATTTTATCAATTATTTTATTTATTAAATGAAATTTTTGTGAAAATAATCAAATTTCATTTTTAATTGATTTATTTATGATAAATTATAAATTAATTTTTGTTTATTTTATATTGTAAAATAATTACAGAAATTTCCTCTTTATCTTCTTTGTTAAATTTAATAAATATATATTCTAAAATTATTTTTTTATTTATGATATAAAAAAAATTTTTTTAATAAACAAAAATAAATTTTAATTAAAAATTTATATAAAATCTTATTTTAAAATTATAAAAAATTTAATTTAAAATAAAATCTATAATTTATATAATAAAATATTATAATTATTTGAAAGCGACAATAGTCTAGTGGTTAGGATATTTGCCTTCCAAGCAAGTGACCCGGGTTCGAGTCCCGGTTGTCGCAATCTTTTTAAAAAAAATTTTTTCATAATATTTTAAAATGAATTTATTTATTTTTAAAAAATATTTCTTTTTATAAATTTTTTTTATTCAAATATAATTAAGTAAATAAAATATTATTATATATTTTATTTTAAATTACTTTTAATTTTAGTATTGAACTTAAATTTAATATTTTTAAATTTGATTTTTATTTATAAATGTCTCATGATTTTTTAAAATATTCCTTATAAGCGTAATCTATGCCTTTATTAATTTTATAAATAATGAAATCTGTCATCTCTGAATTAAATCTTTTTTTATTTTTTATATCATTTACAGTTTGATTTGAATTTGTCATTTTTTTTTCCTCATAACAAAAATTTTCAAAAATAATTTCAACTTCATTATAATTTAAATCATAATTAATAGAATATTCGGCATAAATTATTAATTTTTCTGCTTTTAATTTATTTTTTGTAACAATAGCATTCATTAATTTATAATTGAATGGTTTGAAATAAGTAATTGTTTCTGTGTTGTTTGAAATAAAAACTAATTCATATATATAAGGTTTTATTAAAAAATATAATGATAATATTGCATTAAATTCTTCTTTTTTATTTTTATTTTTAATTTCATATAATATTTCTTTAAATCTGTTTGAAAAATTAATTTCAATTTTTGATTCAAAAGACCTAAAATAATTTTTAAAACTTGTATTTTCAAATTCTGATTTATTTAAATTCATATTATAAGAATTATTTTGTAAAATAAAATTAAATGATAAAGTATTATTTTTATTATCTATTGTAAAAATAAGTTTTTCATATACAATATCAAAAATAATATTATTTAATGAAATAATTTGTTTGGTACTTGTATTTGTGAAAAATAAATTCATTATTCCTGAAACTAAACATTTAGAATAATTTATTGAATTTTCTTTGGTGTTATTTTCTTCACAAATTGGAATAAAATAAATTAATTTATTTGCTTGACAATTTTCCATAATTGTAACATCTTCTTCTATATTATGAACTTCTTTATATAAATCTTTTTCAATATAATTTTTAATATATTTTAATTCTTCCTCATTTTTTCCAATTGTAAATTTAAAAAATAAAAGAAATACAAAAATAAATCTAATAAACATTATAAATTAATTAATTATAAAAACTAAAAAAAAGAAATAAAAAAAATAATAAATATAAAAAAATATTAAATTTTATTTTTTAGTAACATTAGTCATTTTAATATTATTTAACTTAGGATCATATGGTGCATTAACAATATGTAAAAAATCAATTAAATTATCTTCAGCATTACTATTAAGAAATAGTTTAGATTCAGAAAGAATAGTAGAATTTTTAATATTACTATTTTTACTATTAATATTATTATTTTTCTTAGATAAATTTTTTCTATCTTCACTACTATTATTATTATTAGAATCTTTATTAGAAGAATGAAAATCTGAATTTTCATCTTCTTCACTTAAATTTTCACTTAATTGACTTTGAATTAAAAGATTACTTTCATTGCTTTTTTTAAAAGCTCCAGTTTTTTTTCTTTTAATTTCTCCTTCATCATTCAAATTAATATCTGAATTATTATTATTCTCAATTTTATTTCCATCAAAACCTTTTGGATTTTCAATCCAATCAAAAACAAAATCTTCATAATAAACACTAAATAATAATTCTTTTAAAATTCCTTTTAAAAAATCATAATCAGGTCTTACATCATATCTTAACCTTCTAGAATAATCTAACATAGTTAAAAATTCTTTTGGTATATCTCTGCATAAAACTTCAATAGGAACTGTTAATTTTTTTTCTAATATTTTCTTATATTTTTCTTTTTGATTTTTTCCTAAAACATTTTGCCAAGGTAATTTTTTTTTCATAAAATAAATTAAAACATAACAAAT
>JAEEGL010875712.1_pt1 | contig 18709 bp, 9 predicted proteins | sample 9134231 | NCBI WGS metagenome assembly JAEEGL01 (sample SAMN16246548, study PRJNA631951) | gut metagenome | biome: gut microbiome; feature: rumen; material: fiber-attached | host: Bos | place: Iran: Karaj | collected 2018-10 | reverse complement strand
TATCGTAAAAGAACGTTCCCACTGCATGTCTTGCGGGCATGTTCTTGCGTGGTATGAGCTTATCCCTTTGATAAGTTATCTGGTTCAGGGCGGCAAATGCAAAAAGTGCAAAGCAAGGATTTCCGTTCAGTACCCCTTTATCGAGGCACTGAACGGGATCCTGTATGTAGCGACTGTCGCACGCTACGGATTAAGCATAGAATCCCTACTCTATTGCTTACTGTTCAGCACGCTGCTTGCACTCAGTGTGATCGACTTTCGTACGTACGAAATTCCAATTGGATTTAATGTGTTTATACTGGCGCTGGGGCTGGTCAGAGTAGCAACCGATTATACACATTGGCTGCAATATCTGATCGGCGCCCTGGCGATCAGTATTCCTCTTTTGGTCGTATATTACATCACCGGAGGCAGAGGCATCGGTGGTGGTGATGTCAAGCTGATGGCCGCCTGTGGACTGCTTATCGGGTGGAAATTGATTCTTCTGGCCTTTTTAACAGGCTGCATTTTAGGCTCCGTGATCCATATCATTCGCATGAAGGTCTCCAAGGCAGATCATGTCCTTGCAATGGGGCCGTATCTGTCGCTTGGAATATGGATCGTAGTGATGTGGGGCAATGATCTGATCACATGGTATCTGCATTCCATGGGATTGGGATAAACATATATATGAATATTCTCGCCCTATGGCGATGAGAATAGAGTTCTTATGAGTTTTGGACCGGGGATAAAGCCGGGGAAAGGGTTAACATGGCAAGCAAAGTTCTGAGCATTGAAGTAGGAGCGAACTTTACCAGACTCTGTCTGACAGATTATAAGGTAAAGTCCCCCAAGGTTCACAAGTATGCGAAGGTTGCGACACCGGATAATGTCGTGATGGACGGCGAAGTGCAGGCTACGCCGGAATTCATTTCGCTGATCAAGCAAACCATCACGGAAAACGGAATGAAGACCAAGCAGGTGATCTTCCCGATCACTTCATCGAAGGTCGCTACCAGAGAGGTCACGATTCCTTACGTCAAGGAGAAGCAGATTGACACCCTGATTCGCGCGAACATTAAAGACTACTTCCCGATCGACCTTTCCCAGCATGAACTCGGATACTTACAGCTCTCCGAGAATCAGGCAAACAACGAGCGCAAGATCCTGCTGCTTGCGGTGCCCAGACTGATATTGGACAGCTACAAGAAGCTGGCTTCCGCTCTTGGCATGCAGATGATCGCCTTGGACTATAGCGGCAATTCCATCTTCCAGATGGTGAAGAATGACTGCAAAGACGGCGTCAAGATGGTGGTCAAGGTAGACGAGACCGGTTCCATCATTACCATCGTGGAGAATTCGGCCATCGTCCTTCAGAGAAACATCGCTTACGGCATTGATGACGCGGTCAATACGATCGTGAACAATCCTGCTTTTGAGGCTAATTCCTATGAAGATGCCCTGGATGTAGCCTTCCGCAAGACCTGCATGAAGCTCTCCATCAATGCGAAGGAGCTTCGCGAGGTGGATGAAGAGGAAGCAACCGATGATGCAAAGCTGCTTGCGGCAAAGCAGGAGGTTTCCGCGTCCTTAAATATGCTCTTGAACGGTGTCGCCCGGATCATGGATTATTACGGATCCAGAAATGGCGGCAAGACGGTGGATAACATTTACATCACAGGTCTTGGCGCAGACTTCAGCGGATTGAGCAAGCTGTTCACCAATGAACTGGGCATCAAGACCGTTGGCCTGAAACATCTGGAGGGACATTCGATTGAGAAATCCTTCAAGGATGGCCGGTTTGGCGAGTATATCGCCTGCGTTGGAGCGGCGATCGATCCGGTTGGCTTTGTCTATGAAGGTTCTTCCGGAAGTTCTGCAAAAGCAGAAAAGAGTTCCTCCGGTTCCAATTACACTGCTCTGGCGTGGATCTTGTTTATCGGCGGCATACTTGTAGGTGGAGCGCTTCTCGCTGTGAGTTATTTGAACCTGATGAACGAGAAGTCCGAGTACAATGCAAATGTTCGCAAGCTGACCGAATTAAAGCCGGTGGAAGTGGTTTATAACAATTACTTGGTTGCTGCAAGCGCTGATCTGGATGCGCATTCCATGAAGGATCTTACGGATAACCAGAATGCGAACTTTGTGGAATTCATCGAGGAGATGGAACAGAAGTTCCCTTCTCAGACCCATATCACGACCCTTACTTCCACAACAGAAAGTATTGCAATGAACATTCAGGTAAGCACCAAGGAAGAAATGGCGAACCTGGTTCAGATCCTCAGATCCTTTGATTCCATCAGCTCCGTTGTTGTGAATGGCGTTGCCGATACCTGGACGGAGGATGTTCGTATCGTTGAATTTGCAGTCACCGCAACCTATAAAACCAATGCCGAGATGGCCCTTGAAGCCGCTGCAAACGGCGAGAATTAAGGAGGCATAATCGTGAAAAAAACGGAATTTAATTTATTAATTGGTTTTCTGGGAGTTGTGATCGGTTTTGCAGCTTACTATTTCGGGTATCGCAATTTGACCGCTCAGGCAGAAGAGCTTAGTGCGCAGAATGATGTTATGAAAGCACAGATCGCGCACCTTGAGTCGTTAAAAGCGAATCAGGACTTTTACGTGTCTGAGACGGAGCGGTATGTACAGGATATCAACACGATCATTGCCGATTTCCCCAGCAATGTGCTTCCTGAAGATGACATGAAGCTTGCTTACGAGACGGATAATGTCAATGCCATTGGCTACATCTGGATCAATGCAATGAGCTTTGATGAGCCGGAGACGATTTATACCACCAATCAGACAGTTGTTACTGCAGAAGATGGGTCTCCCGTAGTGGCGGATCTTCAGATTCCCACCTATTATCTGCTTCAGGAAAAAGTTAACATGGGAATTGAGTGCTCTTATGATGGCATGAAGAATTATGTGCTTAAGATTCTTCGCCAGAATGACAAGAAGTCGATCGATTCCATTTCGCTTGCTTACAGCGAGAATTCTGGTCAGTTGGAAGGCAGCGCCCTGATGTCCTCCTACTTTATCGTCGGACAGGATAAGCCTTATGCTCAGCCTGTTCTGACTCCTGTCCAGATCGGTACGGACAATGTGTTCGGTACGATTCAGTTGGCCCCGGAAGAGGGCGAGGAAGAAGGAGCGGAGGAGACCGAGTCTCAGACTGCTCAATAAAGATTAATACTGCATAAGGAGGGCATGTTTCACAAACATGCCCACTTGTGTTTCTAAAAAGGGTTTATTGGAATGAAGAAATTCTTTGTACGATTCAGAGAAGATCATAAGGGTCTGACCCTCGTGGAGCTTTTGGTTGCGGTCACTATTCTGGCGATTGTCTCTGCCTTTATGCTTCATGGCATGATTCTTGCCGCACGGACGAATTCCAAGGCGAAGATTCAGCACAAGGCTACCACACTGGCACAGAATGTCTTTGAAGGGATGAAATCAAACAACATGGACAACATTGTCCAGCAGTTTGCGGATCAGTCTCTTTTCGCGGTGCCTTATGCATTTGACGTCATATCCCCCGCCTTCTTTGAGGGAGGCAACCCGAACCATGCTGCGGATCCCGGCGTTCCCGGCGATTCCCCGCAGGTTGGAAGCTATGGCTCCTATGCCCTGTCAGATGCGATCACCAAGGAGTACCAGGGTTATCAGGATCAGAAGGAATACTATTTTTACATGGAAGATGTGCTCATGGAGCAGAAGCCGTACGATGTGCTGATCGAAGTCAACCGCAGCGCGTATGGCGGAAAGGATGAGTCCGGAAATCTGGTCACATCCTCCAAGGGACAGGATTTCAATTCGCAGATGTCGGTTCAGATTCCGGTAATGGATGGTGCGTACGATGCGGTTATATCGCAGTCCGTGGATTCCTATTCCGGGACGCCTGGATTTGATTCCGTGGCCAGAACCAAGCTAGCCGGAGATACCGGCCTTCCGACCCTTCAGTATATGGATCGCGAGTTGACCGTGAATATCTCCGATGTGCTTATGGTCGGTGGCAATCATCGTAATATCGTCAGCACGCATTACAAATACACGGCCAAGAACGCTTCCGGAATCCCTTTTACGCATGAACCCACGGATGAGTATGTGTTTAACAACACGGATACGGAAGAACACGATCTGAGGAACCTTTACATCTTCTTCCGCCCGATGTATGGCATGCATGACACCATCACGATCAACAATCCGGATGATTTTGATACGGATATCTATCTGATCAAGTTGGAATCCGATGGTATGACGATTGCCAGAGAAAATGCATATAAGATCACGGTCAATGTCGTAGAGAGCGAGGAGATGGCCAAGTCGCACATTTCTCTGCATACCAATCTGAATACGAATCTGGTGGATCCCAATGCTCATCCGGTTCAGCTTCAGCTTCAGAAGAACGGATCTGCATCTGCCCTTGAAGAATATAAGCCTTCTGTCAATGGACTGGCGGATGAGGAATTGTTCGATCGAATTTTCGATGTAAAGATTTTTGTTTATCCATCCATTGATACGGATTTGTCCTCGTTTGGTTCATTTACGGATGCTAAATCGGCGCTTGGTGACAGCCTGGCGGAGTTTTCCGGTACGATTCGCAATTAGGAAGGATCTTTGGATATGTTTAGTAAAGCTGCTTTCAGAAAACTGAAGAAAGATAACCGCGGTGCGGCTCTGGCGATGGTGATGCTCGCTATTGCGCTTGTTACCATTCTGGTTTCCGTTCTGATGATTATTTCCTATATCAACTATCAGATGAAGCTTACCGAGAAAAAGTCCAAGGCAAACTTCTACAGCGCTGAGATGGTTCTGGATCAGATCAATGCCGGCCTCAGATCCACGGTGTCGAATGCTACGGGCGTGTCTTACACGAAGGCGATGCAGTCCTATCAGACGGTGGATGAGGATACGCGTGTACGTACCTTCAACACGAGCTATATCAATATGATCCGTAAGGATATCTGCGAATATGCAGCGAATCCGTTCTCCGATCCGGAAGCGTATTACTACATCGGTGATCCTGTGAATGATTTTGATACCACCACCGGACTGTATAAGCAGGGGCTGTTAAAATACCTTGATACCGGTCTGGCTGCCAAGGTCCATGATGGGAGCATTATCGTCCGTTACGCTACGCCCGAAGGCAGTGATCCTTCCACGTATGGCAAGATCATCAGCCATAAAAAGGGTCTTACCATGAAGGGAATTCTGGTGGAATACACCGATGAGAGAGGATTCTATACCAAGATTTCCACGGATATCGCTATTGGATTCCCGGATATTTCCCTGCGCGGATATACCGTTCTGCCCAACGTATTTAACTTTACGCTGATCGGAGATACCGGCATCAAATTTGCTTCTGTTAATACCAAACTGAAGCAGAGTGCATATGCTGGCAAGGATGGAATAGATCTTGATGCCTCCAAGGTAGAGGCAATTGACACGCAGCTTATCGTGTCAAAGGGTGATATCAATATTGACAATGATTCTGTCTACGACATGAAGAGCGGCGAATTGTGGGCACAGAATCTGAATGTCCAGGGGGCGACCGCAAAGACAGTCACGGCTTCGGATCCTGTCCATATGGGCTTGCGTCTGTCCGGTGTCAATGCCTATGTGGCGGATGACCTTACGCTGAAGGGCCGTAATGTACAGGCGATTTTAAGCGGATCGTATTATGGCTTTGGAAATCCTGCGCTTAAGGATGATATCTTCGGGGCAGGCAGCGGTCTTTTGGATCCGCAATCCAGCAGTGCGATCATTCTGAATGCCAAGAATTCCGTTTTGAACATGTCGGACGTAGAGACACTGCGACTCTATGGTAATTCCTATATCAGTAGCAAGGCGATTGCTTTTAAGCAGGATACTAATCCTGATATTAATGTCGGGAAAGACATTCTGCTTGGAAACTCTCTGAGCGTCAAGGCGGATCAGATTGCCTATCTGGCTCCGGTAGAGTGCCTCGGTGTCGTCACTTCCGCTACGGGTGCCAAGGAAGTGGTTGTGGGCAGAAATCCGATGACGGAAGAGGAATACAATCAGTGGATCAGCGGCGGAGTCAGCCTCGGGGCAGGAGAGACCTATGCGCAGCTGGATGTGAAGCAGCCCATTCATCTTCTTGGGAAGACACTGGAAGCATATGGCATGAATGGTACCGATTACACCAAGAACTGCAAGGCTTTGTATCGGTATAATGTTGCTACGAACGAAACAATCGTTTATATTTATCTGACCTTTGACGATGATATGGCAGCACTCTATTACAGGGACTATGTTAATGCAGCCAATCAGAAACTGACGGATTATGTGAAGCAGTATCATAATACCATTTATCTGAATCCCTATTCTCAGATCATGACCAAGGGCAACATCTATTCGCTTGGCTATAATGGGGATGGCTCCATGAACATGCAGGTGATCGAGAACAGTCTGGTGGAGTCGGAAGAGAACAAGACGGCTTACGAAGATGCACTCAAGGATCAGAAGGCCAAGATCGATAAGTATTATGCCCTCTGCAAAAAGCTCCTTTACAGCAAGAATTCCCTTACTGCGGAAGAGCAGGCGGCGGATCGGACTTGTTTCTCCAATATCATCAATACCGATGCTACCGGTCCCTTTAATTCGATCCCTTCCGGGACCGCAGTGTACGAGGTTCCCAAGACTTCCGGAGGTGGGAATTATCAGGGAATCGTTACAACCGGTAACTATACAGTTAACTCCAACGATGTTCGCCTGGTGATTGCAGGCGGTGATGTAACAGTCAACTGCAAGTTTGATGGACTGATCATTGCGAAGGGAACGATCACGGTCAATACCGGAGCTGAGTATCTTCAGGTGGATAAAGAGACCCTGACGAGACTTCTGAAGGTCAAGGTCAGTGGTGATGCGGATGCCAAGACGGTCATCGAGACGTATTTCCGTAACGGCGATCGCTATGTGCTGGATGAAACCGGCGAAAACGATGCGGCTTATGTGGACTTTGAGAAGATCATTGCCTTTGAGAACTGGGAGAAGGATGGAGACTGATGAAAGACAATAGAGGTTTATCTTTAGTAGAACTTATTGTTGTGATCGCCATTTTGGCAGTTCTTGCAGGCGCTTTTATCAGCCTTTGGGGGCTGGTTCCCAAGTCAAAATGTTATCGTTGCGCCGAGTCGGTGAAGAAAGCGGTGGAAGGCGGAAGAACAGACGCGATCAGTTTCTTCAGCAGTACCGTTATCCTGGAAGAGCGCTCCAATGGCATCTATGCGACTACCGTTACGCAGCGAGGCATTCATGCTGCGGATGGAACCGGGTCCATGTCAGATACTTCGATCGAGAAAAATGTCGGAAAGCAGGGCGTTAAGCTAAGCTATACATATGATGAAACACTTGCAGAGGATTCCTTTATAGAACTGGGAAGCAGCAAGCTGGGGATTCAGTACAAGCGTTCTACAGGGTCTTTTTCTTATCCAACCATAGACGGCGTAGAACAGTCCAGCTATCTGGCCGCCATTAAAGTAGAGTGCGGTAATTTTGTCCGTATCATAAAGCTGACTCAATTGACTGGCAATACGGAACTGTTGTAAAAAGTACCGGAGGAGTAAGGGTATGAAGTTAGGAAAGAAAATTAACAATTTGGGTCTGTCTCTGGTCGAATTGTTAGTTACGATTGCAATCATTGCCATTGTGGGAGGAGCGATTACCTCCTTTATTGTGGTTGCCCAGAGAAATTACACGCAAGGATCCGCTGAGACGGATATCCAGACGGAAGCCCAGCTAGTCTCCAATCAGTTGCGAGAACTGATGATTGATACGGCCAGAGGTATTTCCTATTCCTACAATTCCGATTATATGGACGCCGATGCTTTTGAACTGATCGACGATTCTTCACTCCCTGACGATTATGTCACCAAGAGCCTGTATATTTATGATTCCGATAAGTATTTTGAACTGATCTGGGACACGGATAAGAGACAGATCTTTTATCAGGAGTATGGCAAGGACGAATCACCTGCTTCCATCAGTGAAGCGGACCTTGCTTCCAGAAAAGTACTGGCGAACAATGTTTCCAACTTCTCCGTAGATTTGAGCTCCATCAAGTCTGACCGCACGGTTGCTTTTACGATCACCATGCAGCGGGATGCGGCTGGAAGAGTATATTCCACCTCTCACAAGGTAAAGCTCCGTAATGAGGTTCTGATCAATGCGCCTCGCGATGATATTTATGATGAGGACGAACCCGGGGATACTACGCCTACGAAGATTGTGATCGGACCGAGCCGTCTGTATGCATGGCCCGGTACGGACACCGTACTCAGCGCAATCGTCACCAGCGATGATGGCGGTGTGCCTTCGCAATCCGTTGTTTGGAAACTGGAAGGGGCCAGCGCGATCGGCGATGATGGTACCAACGTCAACAATAATACGAATGTTCTCCACCTGAGCCTGAATGAAAGAGGCACTGCTCCCGGTAATACATTTACGATCACTGCCTCGAAGTCGGTCGTATCGCAAACAGAGCCTCCCGTAGTATCTACCATTGAGTCTTTGAATACCATCAATACCTATGTTCGTGTGATCAAGGATATTTATGGTACGAATGAGTCGAATGGCTTTCTTCCGTTGGATGAGTATACCGGGGATGCCAAGTGGTCTGTGAAGACGGGAGAGGATTGCACCTTTACGGCTGAGATCTTCGGTGAGAATCTCTACACCACCGGTTTGGACGGAGAGACTCTGATTCCTCTGACGACTGCTGATATGGGTGGTGCCCAGATCTCCGTTATCTCCGGAGCGGATTATCTGGTAAGTGATTCGCTGGTATATGATCTTGATAATGGTACGTTCAAGTTCAAGGTAAAAGAAGCAGCAGATTCTGTCTTTGCAGGGTTTGATTGGGAGCAGGGCAGTCCTACCTTTACATTACGTGTTCAGGTCGTTAAAGCTCCTTATACTACCGTTTACAGAGATATAATTTATAAGATTCGCAAGCCGGAACCTATGTCCGTCGTTGTTGATTCCTTTGGGCGCAACGGCGTCATGAACATTGAACTGGGGGGAGCCAAGTTTGACGATTATGTAGAGACCGATTCGCATGGCAAGACGACCCTCAAGGACGGCTATTATCGCAATATTGCCTACGTAGTAGTTCATTCGGATGGCAGCAAGTCTCAGACCTATCAGATCAGCGATGCGGGTAACCATGGTGTCGGTATGGATACCAATGGACCGCTGACCGTTAAGATTACGGAAGGGGATGTTTACAAATTCTCCGCATATTTACGTCCGAACTTCTTCGCTTACAGCGGAAAGTTCTATTACGCATATCATGAAAATCAGAACTGGATGGCTGCATCCGATAACAGCGACTCCATTACGGATGTGGACTATATCTTAATGACTGTTACCATCGGTGATCTGATCGGTGAAGCGAAGATTGAAGTCGATCCCGTGATCTTCAACTATTCCGTCGCGAATCCTTACAATGATACCGATGCAAAGTGGAACAGCGTCTCTCAGATTCTGTATGTAACGCCGGATGATACGGTTTCCAACCATGCATATAAGATGCACTTTAAGTTTACCGGCGGCTGGGCGGATGGCACGGATTACGCCTTCAATGATTTCCGGCCGAACAACAATTACCAAGCCGGCGGTATCTATCCTGAGAATGGCTTGGCCAGATATTCAGGAATCGCAACCAAAAAGAATTCCACGACTTCCTATCGCTATGATCTGGGAGTTGCTTCGGATGCGCAGGGATTTGGCAAGATGCTGATCGATTCTTCGACCGGAGAGAATGACAAGGGAGAGTCCTCCGCGAGCAAGAAGCCGACGGTTACATTTACAGTGCCTTCCGATAAGGCTACCCTTCAGTCTCTGGCTGATGACGGTGTGATCGTAAAAGAGATTTATGAATACAACCCCTGGTTTGATCGCAAAGACAGCAATGGACAGACGGTTGGTTACGGCAGCAATTATGGTAATGTGACCGGTTGCGAGGGCATTGCAGAGTTCCGTTTTGTCAACAAGAACGTTTTCCTTGCGGCCAACTCCAAATCGGATGATCCGGTCAGCTGGTACTGCCCTACGTATGATGAAATTCGGAATGGCTTTATTGAGACGAATGGAAGCAGAACCGGTTATTACTACTACATTACCGAAGTGTGTCGTTACTTTGTCTCCAAGGCCGGAGATGAGTATCGTGCGATCTATGAGACCTATGACGGCAAGACCTGGAATTCGGGTCTTCATCTGAAGTATTATGCGAAGGATGCGGATCATTCGGTTGCCGGATGGTATGAATTCAATCAGAATATAGAACTCAAGTATTATCAATATCAGACACCTTCAACGCTGTATCTTCCGACATATGAGGAACTCAGTAAGCAAGGCGTTCAAAGGTATGATACTGGTTACTTTGATGATTTGGGTAGAAGAAGAGGATATTTTTATACCTATGGCGTAGATAACGAGCGTTTCTTTGTGTTTAAGTATAATGGAACTTGTTATGCTCGTTTTGAGTATTATAACGATGCGCAAGGTAGATGGTTGACAGATGATGGTGAAAGTTCCGAAAATGATCTTTATCTTTTGACCTATGATGAGAAGGATCAGGTGTGGAGGGATTCCTATCCTGACAATATTGATATTACTTATACAAACCGTCATCCTGAGCCGATGCAGTTGTATCTTCCTTATTACAATTATTTCCGTTATTCCGGATTGCAGGCGGAAACTCATACAGTATTGGAAGGTGGTTCCAAGACCGGATATTATTACTACCCGCAGAATGGACAGGAGAGATTCTTTGTATACTATGAGAATGGAAGCCATGCGGATTATGAAGTGAAATCCGGCGATTCCTGGACAGCATTGTATACATTGGATTATACTTCTAATGACTATTGGAAGGATCGCGAGCCAGTCAATATTTATATTACAAACAGCGCCAATAATACAAGTAATGATATCCTGAACTATACCAAGTACTGTTATACCTATCAGGAAGCAAAAGAACTCAGGGCTTCCGGTGCGAATGTGATCGGTTCCATTAATGATTTCGAGTATTTAGATCGGAAATATCAAGCATATACATACCAGGTCAATAACATAAATCGTATGGTCTTGATAGACTTGGGTGAGTCTTATTCTAATCGGTATGTTGCTGTTCATCAATATCGTAATAATGGGAATTCAAACACTTGGAGAAATCGTTGCTATTATTATTACATCACGGATTCGAATGGCGCCGGATGGTATGACAGGAACTGGTCTTCCGGTGTAGATGAGGATTCATATGATTTGATTGTATTGAGATTGCCTACCTATAATGAACTGGTTGCTCAGGGATATTCGACAAATGATTCCAGACAGATTTATGGTAATGATTATACTGGAATTATTTATCCGGTTCGAAATATGGAAGACAATACGAACAACAATGATGAATATTTCCTTGTTTACAGTTATTATAATTACTACTATTATGCGTTCTACTTTAGAGGGAATACGTTTAGGAGATACTATACTTGGAATAACGGCAATTCTCGGTGGAATTAACTTAGTTCTATTTCAGAGGTTTTAACATGATTAAGATGAATCGCATTTCCAAAAGAATAATCAGTGTTGGACTGGCAATCACGATGACAGCCGGCTTGATCGGGTATATTTCTCTGGACCGTAATCCCATCACTGCCCAGGCTGCGGAGGATACGCTTTCCGGTGTGGAGATTTTAAGGAACTCTTTCATGGAATCGGGAGAGGATTATACGATTCTGGAAATTGTTCCGGATGTTCATGCCAGTGAAATCGGGTTTTATATCGACGGCATGGAGCCGGTTCTGAGCAATTTACTCTATACGCCCGGAACCGGCGTGTGGAAGTCCTGGGAAGACAAGTTGAAAGAGATGGCTTCCAAGGAAGAGCGCACGGAATTTATGAACACGCAGCTCAAGCCGGAAGTGCTTCGCGTCATGGGGCAGTTAAAGGGAGACGGAGAACCTCCGTTTACCTGGATGACCGGAACGGATTCGTCGGGTAATACCGTTTACATTGACTATCAGGAATTTGATGCATCGGAAGTGGATTCCTATCCCGGATATCATACTTTATCCGTAAGCGAAATGGATGATAGAGGATATCTTCGTCCTGCCGATCCTGCCGGGACAGGCGACTGGAATCCGGTATTTCGCTGGGTTGATAACAAGAATTCGCTTACTCTGGATGAGGTGAATTCCGGTACCAATACGCCCTATTATCGTCTGTCGAATCGGACGGATCTTACGTATGCCGATCTCCAGAACATGTATGAGAACAATAATACCGCAATTCTGTATTCTTTCCGTTACGACACGTATTTCGTGTATGAAGGGTCGATCATTGATGTCTGGAACAAAATGTTCCTCAATGGCGAGATAACTGTCTCCGGAAATGATGAAGCGGACAGAGAATATGTTTTTCCGGGCGATAAAGATTCTTATTCCGGATACTCCATTGTTACGTTTGACCTGATCAATAATATTCCCGAGAATCAGATTACGGAAGATCAGGCTATTGCCGGAGTGGAGCTTTACACGATCGATCTTTCCAGGACGGAGTATGTGGCGGGAGAGGGAGAGTACTCATTTAGCTCCAGCAACGATGGCAATCAGGCCGGTTTAAATTTCCACTTCCCCGGCGAAACGATCTATTTTGTGGGCGGAATAGAGAATATGGATTATTTCAGAAGATTTCCGCTTGGACTGTCCGAGCCGGAAGAGCGCGAGAAGTTCCATATTCAGGTGGTTACCATGACTCCCGGTATGCTGAATAATCTTTCCGGTGAGAATTTTGAAAAGCTTGGGGTTGATTTTGTATATCTCGGCAGAGGATCCTTATATACCGGGATGGAGAATACGGATGCAACCTATTTCCGTTATGATGGCAGCAATGACCTTACGGCCGGCGCTGCGGAGATGGTGTTTTCGTATGTTGCAAAAAATGTGATTCCCTGCATTGTGGATCTGTCGGTTTCTTATGAGATCAATGGTTCCGCTGGGTATAATGCATTTCAGTTCAACAGTACACACGGCGATAACCGGTTTTATTCGGAATGGAATATTGATACCTTATCTTCCGCATTGATGTATTATGATAAGACTTCGTTACTGAATGATGCCCGTACCGGTTTTGGTACCATTAACGGAACCAATGCGGGGGTTTATTGCAGAAATCAGTTTATCAATGACTTTAATGCCGGAAATTATTACGATGGTTCCGATCATTCCAAGTGGGATGGAACGTTTGTCTCGGAACAGACCTATGTTGTGAACGGGGATACCTTACCTCTGATTCATAATGTTCTCTTCGACGATGCTGCGAATTACAGTCAGGAGAAAATAGCGGGTGGCTTCCAGCCGGTTCTGGATGAGATTCTTGTGGAGAATCAGTATCGTCTGGCAGATACCCAGTCGAACTATGCGCCTTTGCCGGAAGTAGTAACGGATGCTAATTCGATTCGCTATATTCTGAACTATAAGAATCGCAGGCCTACATCAAAGAAGACCTCGTTCAATGTGCTTGAGATACAGCCGGCCTATACGACTTCGCAGCTTGTGGTCAGATCAGGCAATACTACAAGAAATTATGTGAATTACTGGACAGGGATTGAAACGAACAATATCCATGTTTCAACCATGCAGATGAATACCTTTGTAGGTAAGATCGATGACTTGAACTCTCTGTATGATCTGATCTATATCGGATCCAGTACTGCCGGCTTTAATACGCATAATAATGGCACGACGAACTTCAGAGATGATAACATGGATGGTCTGTTGTATAGCCACGTCGGTGATACAACCAGTGTCGGTTATCTTGCTCTGGGACTGATCAATACAGATCTGAACGGAGGAAACACATCCAGAGAAGGGACGAATTCGGCTACTTCCCGTTATGCCGGCAATGATATCACGCTTGAAAAGTACAATGCCCTGAAAGAGTTCCTTCTTGCTTCTTATCCGATCGTCATAGATCAGGGACTTCTGAGTAATGGCGCAGTAAATCCTGCCAGAGTGGATAATTCGTCCTATCTGTATGAGTTTTTGACGGAAGCGCTTTCCAAGGATTCCTCCGGAAAAGCCGTTTATGCAAATGTATTCAGCAGTGCGGATTTGCCTACCACGGCAAATGGAGCCAAGAATAGTACCTTTGATTTCTATGCAAACCGTGCTAAGCTTACGCTGACGGATTCGGAGCTTCGGAATAAGATACCAAATCCTTATCCGGAAAATTCTGCCGTCAATCAGGACATTCCGGTGATCAACAAGCAGGGAGACTCTTATTATCTGGAGATCACCTTTACGATTCAGAATGCCGGTGCGGTTTCGGCTTTTGATAAATACAAATGTCAATTGTTCCTCGATACGAACGCCGATGGTAAGTTCTCCCTGACGAATGAGGAACTGACAGGCATCGAAGTGTTTGAGGCTGTGAGCGGGAACAGCGTTGTGTATGACAGTCTAGTGGCCGGAACGAAGTATGTGGTCAGAAGAAAACTGACCGGCGATTATCTGGGATGCCTTACCTATCAGCTTATGGTTTCGCAAAGCACGAATAAGTACATTCGTTCCGTTGTGAAAGGATATGCGAAGCTGAAAACGGATAAACCTGCGATCATTAAGATCCTTCAGATTTATCCTTCCGACACGGCACGTGCGAATCGATGCCTGAGACTGGATCAGGCCGTTGGCAAATATAATGGCAATATAAATAATCCGAGATACACAGGCAATAGCAATAATCAAAGCTTCAATACTTATGCAACGCAGATTATCAATGATTATATCCTTGATATTACTGCTGTATCCAGGCAGGAATTTGCTACTGCATATCAAAATGGAGAAACACATAACAGCCTTACTACGACAGGTGGAAGTATTGATCCATATTATATGGAACAGTACGACATGTTGATCCTTGGTTTCACAGATATGTACGATCAAGCGGCCGGTGATTTTGCTGATTATGATCCAAACGGCTATTCGATCAAAGTTATCAGTGATTTCATGAAGAGCGGCAAGAGCGTAATGATGGCGCATGATTTCCTTCATGTCTTCTACCTGAACCGAAATCAATACACCACCAATAACGGTGGCAGACCGAACAATGTAGGAAATACTTCCGCAAGCAGAACGTTGAGGGAGATGTCCGGTCAGGATGTTTACGGTATTACTCCTTTCTTTATTGAGGAGCATCCGGAATACGGAGTATTGAAGAATGGTAATACTCTGAATGTTGCAAGCTCCGGACTTCCGGTTCCGCAGAAGGTGGATGGCTTCTATACATATGGGGTAAAGGACCTTGCATTTACGCCCAAGAGTGGTCGTGAAACCACGGTACCTGAGGTCCATGGATTTGGATCGTATATGTTGTCGCAGTTCTTGTCTACCACGAACGGTATGGTTTCCTATCGTACCAACCTGAATGGTTTCATGGCTACTGGTATGGAATGGAATACTTATGCGACAAATACGGTTTCGGAAGTAAATCAGGGACAGATTACGAACTTCCCGTTTAAGGTCTCCAATAATGGTATTGTTCCTGTCAAGGAAACGCATTATCAGTATAATACGCTTGATATGAACGGTGATGCCGATCGTGACGGACAGACTGATATGGTGGTTTGGTACTGCCTGTCCGGTGGCGGCGTGCGTCAGAGCGGAACCTACTATGATGCTTCGCCTTTGGATGTCCGCAGTAATTACTATATCTACAACTACGGAAATGTCACATATACCGGAATGGGACACTATGCTTATTCCGACGGAACCACCAGTGTCACCTCAGAGGAAGCGAAGCTTTTCCTGAATACCATGGTGGCTGCATATAGTGCCGGCACCCTGAAGCCTTCGATCATTACCTTTGATGCTTCCGGAGAGACCGATGTATTCTATGGATTCATGGATTCCGATCTGGATATTGGAACGCTTCCTTCCGATGATTCTACGGTGGGTGTACGTTTCAGTATCGAAGATCTGAACGTTGCACCTGACAAGGATATGCAGATCCGGTTCTATCGTCAGGACGATGAAAAGGGAGAAGCAAACTATAATCTGCCTCCGAATCCCAACACAGGAGCGGTGCAGCAGCTCGATTCCGAGACGAAGGTAGTAGATTGCACGAAAGATATTGAAAATAACAGATATGTACGTGTAGATCCATCCTCCTTTGAGATGCTGCGTGCAATGTATCCCGGTGAGGTCGGCGCGAGAGCAGCTTCCATTGATGGCTGGTTGAGTGTATCCTATGACAGTAAAGGAAATATAACCAGTGCCGTAGTGATGAATTATGATAAGCTCTCCGCAAATCTATCCTACTCAGTGGATGTTCCGATTCGTTACTTTGCATCCGGAAGTGAAGGATTTAGTTCCAAATTGTTCTTTGCCGTACGGTCCAAGATCACGAAGTCCACATCCGGTGACGGAATTGTCAGATATTCGTCCTGGGGTACCAAGCATGTGACCTACATGAAAGCGGAATTGTTTGATCTGGATTAAAGCTTTGTATACACACAAAAAAAGAAAGAGCAGTCATTTCGGTGGCTGCTCTTTCTTAATGAAGCGGTTTGTGGGTCGTTTCACATGTCGCTGAGGGAGAGATTACAGGATCATGGAGCAGGATAAATCAAAGTTTGATTCAAAAAGAAGTATCAGAGACAGTAAATCCCTGAAGGATTTTTATGAAATCATCGGCACAGGATGGCAGCAAAAGGGAGCAGTGATTCTGCTTTGCCTTTGGAGCATTTTACCTTTGTGGTCAATCGTCTCTCATATCCATTGGGAATATGGAAGAGATGAATCGGTCATGGAGATGGTATTGCATCTTGTCCTTGGAGCTTACCGGAACAGTGTCTTTTTTGCAGGGGAAGTTACCATCCTGTTTGTGGTATTTTTCCTCGTTGGGAAATTGGTCTTAAAAGGGAAGGAGAGCATGCATTATTTTCTGGGCTGCCTTTGGTATGTAGCCTTTTTAGCGATGCTCCTTCAAGCTTGCATAGCGACTTTCTTTTCGCAGGACCGTGCCTATTCCCTGTCCGGATCTGAATACCGGTATGAAGGATTGGGGATGTATTTTGTGTATGCTGCTGTTTTTGTGGTTGCCGGCCTACTGAAGGAGCACAAGGCGAAGCGGGTGGTATATATCTTCTTTACGACCGTAGCCAGTATCATAGGCATTACGGTGATTCTGCAGGATGCCGGTGTTCCTTTTTTTGCGAAGTATTTTACGGTCATCCGGGCAGCCGTGTTTTTCCATTTCAATCATCTCGGGTATTATCTTTGTATGTCGATCTTGTGCCTGATGGGATTGATTGTATTCGAGAAAAAGGGGAAAATCCTTTTTTCCGCGGAGCTTTTTCTGCAGATGTACGCGATCTTTGTAAACAGCACTTTGGGCGCTTATCTTGGGGTGCTGGTCGGAATGATTTTCCTTTGTGTGTTTGTACTGGCGGGGAAGGAACGGAAGAGTGTTCGTAAGTTTTTGCTGATCCCGATAGCGATTTTTCTGCTAACGACCTTTATGAGCTATATGGAATGGATTCCCACCAGCTCCGGAGAGACGATGCGCGTGAATATTCAGCAGATCTTTGGAGATGTGAAGGATATTTCCGAAGGGGAAGGGGACGATGCCGGACACGGGCGCGTGACGCTGTGGAAGGCAGGTTTGGAGATGATACCGAAGCATCCGCTGGTCGGGTACGGGCCGGAGAATATGGATCCGGAGATCCTGGAGACGATCTGGAATGACCGTGTGGACAATGAAGTGCTGCAATATGCGATCTTTCTCGGGATTCCCGGGGCGGTGTATTATCTTCTTGGAATTTTAAGTCTGGCGTTCTGGCGGTTCCGAAATCTTAAGAAGACATCGAAGGGAGTATTGATCGCCGCGGCTTGTGTGATCGGGTACTTTTTCTCCTCGATGCTTGGCAATTCCATGTTCTACACGGCTCCTTACTTTTGGATGTTCCTGGGGATCGTGGCAGCCAAGGAAGAATCAGGCTCTGATAATCCATCCTGATATTCGGTAATGCATCCCAGCCCACCCCGTCTTTCAACTTCGGGGTGGGATTTTTTGCGATTGTGTGGTATGATAGATAGAAGTATGTGCAGAAATGCGCCTTAAGTCTAATTTCGAGGTGTTGAATGGGCTACAATGCAGACTTTTTGATCAGTGGTTTTCTGATCTACGCAATCGCAATCTACTGTGTGCTGGTGAAGAAGGGCATCCGGAATACGAAGAACCGGATCTACATTGCCTTTCTTGTGACCGGGGCGCTGGCTTGCCTTTGTGATCTGATTGGAATTTTGCTGCTGAATCATTTCCCGCAGGATCTGTGGGGACTGAAGCTGGTCTTTTATGGTGGATATCACATGTTCCACCCGATGACCGGTCTGTTTTTTGTGCTCTTCATTCTGGACATTACGGGTACGATTCACCTGGTGAATCTGAAAAAGTTCCTGGTTCTGGTCGCTCCGCTCATTCTGTTTTTTATCCCCCTGTTTTTAAATGCACAGTACCGGACGGTCTTTTACTTTGATGCGGCCGGCGCATATCATCGCGGTCCCTGGATGGCGCTGGAGTATGTCTGCGGTGCATTTTACATGCTTGCGGCATTCACGGTTATCATCCGTTTCCGCAAGGCACTGGACAAGACGGAATGGTTCACGCTGCTCTTTTTCATCGTGATCACCATCTGCGG
>JAEEGL013065067.1_pt1 | contig 18710 bp, 14 predicted proteins | sample 9134231 | NCBI WGS metagenome assembly JAEEGL01 (sample SAMN16246548, study PRJNA631951) | gut metagenome | biome: gut microbiome; feature: rumen; material: fiber-attached | host: Bos | place: Iran: Karaj | collected 2018-10 | reverse complement strand
TCCCGCATAAAATGCGAAGCATCCAACATAAGCCATTGCAGACTTTGGACACTTAGGATCCGTCACAAAGACTTTTCCCATCACTTTCTGCAAACAGGAATAGATCAGCGTTTCCTGCCAGTCTTCAAAAAGACATGCTGCTTTTGAGGTATCGGTTAATTCATATAACATTTTCGTATCGATTCTCCCTGTATATCTATATCATCTGAAAATGCCTCATGGAGAGTTTGGACAAAAGCACTACCGTCTCTACATGCGTGCTGTGGCAGAACTGGTCGACGGGGCGGACACGCTTTAAAGTAAAACCATTATTTATCAGGACTTTTAAGTCTCTTGCCAGAGTTGCGGGATCGCATGATACATATACAAGCCGCTTCGGAGAGACCTTTATGATCGTCTCAAGAAGCTTTTCGTCACAGCCTTTTCTGGGCGGATCCACAACAATGACATCGGGCGAGGGCAGGGTATCAGCCACATCTTCCGATGCTCCGACGTAAAATTTTGCATTCTCTATACCGTTTAGCTTTGCGTTTTCTTTTGCATCTTCGATGGCTTCCGGCACGATCTCAACTCCGTATACTTCTTTTGCCTTTTGTGCAAGGTAAAGAGAAATGGTACCTATACCGCAATACAGATCCCACACGATCTCATTTCCCGAAAGATCGGCATAAAGGAGGGCAAGGTCGTATAGTTTCTTTGTCTGTTCGGGGTTGACCTGATAAAAAGAAAGCGGAGAGATCCTGTATCTTACATCTCCTATCATATCCTCGATATATGGATTTCCGTATAAAAATATGCATTCTGTCCCCAAAATGACATTTGTGTTTTTTGTGTTTACGTTAAGACAGAAACTTGCAAGTTTAAGGCCGTACTTATCGATGACAGGCTTAAGCCTTTCAACTAAGATCTCATATCCGGGAAGCGTTTTTCCGTTTATTACCACACATACCATCACTTCGCCCGTGGAAAACCCCGTGCGGGTAAAGATATGCCTTACAAGCCCTTTACCTGTCTCTTCGTCATATACCGGGATCTTAAACTCCTTAAGAAAGTCCTCTGTTACCGATACAATGCCTTCGTTAACCTCAGCCTGTATCACACATTCTTTGTTTTCCACGACATCGTGGCTTCTTTTCCTGTAAAAGCCTATGATCGGGTTTCCTTCCGCGTCCTTACCGACCGGGAACTGGGCTTTGTTGCGGTAAAAGAAAATGTTCTCGGCCCCTACTATATCTTCCATAGGCGGATCCTCTATCCCGCCTATCCTGGTCAGACAGTTTAAAACCTTTTCCTGCTTATATTCAAGCTGCTTTTTGTAATCATAATGCAAAAACGTACATCCGCCGCACTTTTTGGCTACGGCGCATTTAGGTGCGACCCTGTAAGGAGAAGGCGAGATTATATCCTTCACAAACGCATAGGCATAGGTTTTCTTGACCTTCATGATATGCGCAATTACCTTATCGCCGGGTAACGCGTCAATTACAAAAACGGTCATTCCGTCTTCGAAATGACCGATCCCTTCACCCTCCGATCCGAGGGTTTCGATTTCTATTTCAATTTCCTGATTCTTGTTGATCAAACTAATTCTCTCCGTGAGTAGATCTTATATTCGACTCCAGCATCTTGTTAAATCCAAGCCAGCCGGGCTCTACCGAAGCATCGAGCGCCTCCTTGAATGTCTCCATCTTGGCGTCAAGATCGTCCGCATAGTTAAGTGCCACAGCTTCTATGATCGCAGGTCTCTTGGGTGAACCAAATTCAAGCTTTCCGTGATGTGCAAGGATACAATGCTTTAATTCGTTTTCAAGGTTCTTGGGGAAATTGCCAAGCTTTGCACACACTTCTCCGACCATTTCATAACCTATGACTATGTGCCCGATAAGATTTCCCTCATCCGTATAATCGTTAATGGGAAAAGCGGAAAACTCTTTTACCTTTCCGATATCGTGACATATCGCAGCCGTGATCAACAGATCTTTGTTTATCACAGGATAATGTCCCGCCAAAAAAACACAGGTCTTTGTGACCGAAAGGGTATGCTCCAAAAGTCCTCCCACAAAACCGTGATGAACGCTCTTTGCGGCGCTTGTAAACTTAAATTTCTTTATAAACTCTTCGTCTTTTACGAAAAATTCTTCAAGCAAAGCTTTAAGGTGAACATTTGATATCCTTGATATGATATCCAAAAGTTCTTTATACATATCATCAATGTTTTTTTCACTTACAGGCAGGTAATCCGCGGGATCGTACTCGCCTTCTTTTGCAACTCTCGCTCTCTTGATCGATATCTGCATCGCATTGTTGAATATCGAAACATCACCGATTATATCTATATAGTCGAATACATCAAAATCCATTATGCCGGCATTGCCTACATCCCAGATCTTGCAATCGATCGAGCCGGTTTTATCCTGAAGAATAACATTGTCATAAGGCTTTCCGTTCTTTGTGACGGCGGAGGTCTTTTGCTTGCACAAATATATTCCCTGAACATGTTCACCGTCTTTAAGATCTTTCAAATATCTCATTGGTTTACTCTCCCTGTTCCATAGCTCTCGGCGTAACCGAAAGATTTATATTCTTATATTCTCCCTGCGAAAACCTGCTTACGATCACAGGAATCTCTATATCCGGCTCAAAGTCTCTTATCATCGCCACAACATCCGAATACGAGCCTACACTCTTTGAATCGAGCGAAACTATGATATCTCCTGCCTGGATACCTGCTACCATTGCAGGCGAATCCATCTCAACGGAAAGCACAAACGATCCTCTCGGTGCAGAATACTGTAAGACTGCATCTTCGGGAACGTTGCTGCCGTTAACACCGAAATATATAAGATCCTGTTCGTTGATCATCTTTTCGATGGTCTTTTTAAGTTCGGATATTCCTATGGCACTGATAAGGTTTTTGGTATCGGGATCCGAATGTTTGGTATCGATAATACCGATTACCTCGCCTTTTAAATTGATGATCACTCCGGTCGCCGTAGAGCTTCCGTATATATCCGTAGTCATCTGTCTGTACTGATGATCCACAACCCTTAAATTCTTATTGGCTGCGGTGATCATGCCGTAGTTAAGGGAACCATAGCTTCCCATAGGACTTCCGATCGCAATGACAAGGCTTCCGACAAGTTTGGAAGTATTGGAAATACCTAGAGTTGCCACATCGATCCCTTTTCTGGCTGCTTCGTTAAGGCTGAGTCTCGGAACCGCAAGTATACAAAGCCCCGTAAGTTCGTCTTTCATCTGCTCGTATGCCTTGACCGTTACATCATTGGCAAACGTTACATAAATCTCATCGGCAGAGTTAAGTTTTTCCGCATAGGTTACTATAAAAAGATTTACTCCGTTATCGGCAACAACAAGGCCGGAAAGCTCGGAGGTTTCTTCAAACATGTTATTAAACCAGTCGGTATCGGTCGTAACGGTCCTTACCCTTACAAGGCTTCTTTCGGTTTGCTGAGCCAGCTCCGAAAGACTTTGATAGAGCTTTTGATAATCAGAAATACTGAACTCCACACTGCTTAGGGCTTTTGCTATCTCTTCTTCGGAAAGAGCGGCTATCTCGGAAAGATCGATCTCAGGTTCGTTTGTGATGAGCATATCCTCGGGATTTGTCTCTTCCTCGATCGTCTCCTCGGGAAAAACAACAGGTTTGACCGCTTCTTCAACCGTATCGTCTTTTTCAAAATAACCGCTTACGATCGGGGCGAGCACAAAGAACGTTACGCAGGCCACTAGTCCGAACACAAGCGCGGAAATTGCGGACACAAGCGTACTCTTCGCAAGCTTGCCCTTATTGACGGGATGTGATTTTATCTGTTCCCGCATGAATACAAAGTCTTTGTTCTCCGTATTGTCTTCGCTTTTTTCTTTTTCACTGTTTTCGATCAATTCTTTATCGTCCATCTTACTCCTCCGTCAGCGGAAGCGAGAATATAAATTCCGTTCCGACGCCTTCGGTGCTGATCACATTAATATGCTCGTTATGAGCAAGAATAATCTCTTTTGTGATCGAAAGTCCGAGTCCGGTACCCTTTTTATCCTTACCTCGCGAACTGTCCGACTTGTAAAATCTGTCAAATACGAGCTTCTGTTCATCTTTCGGTATGCCTATACCGCTGTCCTTGACGGACACAAAAACCTTATTGTGCTTTTCGGTGGTCTCTATCTTAATGGTCGAATTGTGATGAGAAAACTTGATGGCATTGTCCAAAAGATTGTAAAGAACCTGTCCTATTTTCATCTCATCGGCATGGACATAAAGCGCATCGCCCGTAAGCACAAGATTTATCCCGATGTTCTTCTTGGTGCATGTTCCTTCAAAAGAAGCTGCGGTGGAACGGATTACCTCATTTATGTCAAAATCCGAAATATCAAGAACAACACCTTTCATATTAAGGTTGTTAAGCGCGAGCAATCCGTTTGTAAGCTTTGTAAGCCTTTCGGTCTCACTTAACACGATACCGAGATACTTTTCATGCATCTCGGGCGGGATAGTACCATCCAGCATTGCCTCAAGATATCCTCTTATCGATGTGAGCGGAGATCTGAAATCATGGGAAACGTTGGCGATAAATTTCTTCTGGTTGTCCTCTCCCCTTGCGATCTCCTGAGCCATGTACGAAAGCGTGGCGGCCAGATAACCCATTTCATCGTTGGAATCGACCGTAAATTCGTAATGCAGGTTTCCCGATGCATACTGTTCCGTTGCCTCGGTTATTTTCTTTAACGGAAAATATACCATTTCGGTAAAGAACAACAAAATGATAAGTGAGAGAACAAACAGTATTATCAAAAGAAGATATGAAATTGCCAGAAAGTCGTCACTCTGTCTTGCAATCGAATCAACGGATGTATGTATTACCACATAACCCTTAACTTTGTAATCCGCGGTTATGGGTGCAAAAACACTCAGCATCTCTTCATTGAAGCTGTCAAAGAAAGTGCCCGTCGTGTAGTAGGAATCATCGGTAACGGTAGGATCGAAGCCGTCTATGACACGGGGATTTTCGACATCAAGTGCCATATCCGTACCAAGGATCATTCTTCCCGAAGGGTTAATGATCCAGATGGTCGAGGACATAAACGTCCCAAGGTTGTCCATCTGTTCTTTAACCTCATCAAGCGCCCTTGTGTTTGTGTAGAGGTCCGCAGCATATGTATTGGCTATCAGGTTTGCTTCTTTATACAAAACCTCCGCCTCTTCCTTGATAAGACGGTTATAGGTGGTCTGCGACACAAAGGAGCTTACTATGATAAATCCGAACACACCGAATATTAAATATGCAAGTAAAAATTTAAGGTATAGTGTTCTTTTCATTCCTTTAGTTAAACTGTTTTTGTCTCAAACTTATATCCGATACCCCAGATCGTGGAAATCTTCCACTCAGCGTGATCATTGATCTTCTCACGAAGTCTTTTTATATGAACGTCAACGGTCCTGGTGTCGCCTATGTATTCGTAACCCCAGATCTTATCGAGAAGCTGCTCTCTCGTAAATGCATGATTGGGCTGAGATGCCAGAAAATACAAAAGTTCAAGTTCCTTGGGCGGCATTTCGACATTTTCACCCCTGTAAGTAACCGAGTAATTGGTAAGATTGATCTTAAGATCGGGATACTCGACACTCTTTTCTCCGGTCACGTTTGTCTCCTGAGGAGTCTGGCGCGTTCTTCGAAGGACCGCCTTGACTCTGGCTACAAGTTCTTTTGAATCAAACGGCTTTTCGATATAATCGTCGGCTCCGAGTTCAAGTCCCAGAACCTTGTCGAATACTTCTCCTTTTGCAGACAACATTATGACCGGTGTCTGTGATTTGCTTCGTATCGACCTGCACACCTGATATCCGTCTATTCCGGGAAGCATTAAGTCCAAAAGAACAAGACTCGGCTCGTAAGAATCAAAAGCCTCAAGCGCCGATTCTCCGTCATTGCATATCTTCGTATCGAAACATTCCTTGACAAGATATAAAGAGACAAGCTCCGCTATATTGTTGTCGTCATCAACTATCAGTATCTTTTGTTTGTTAACCATAGGCCCCCGCCTTTCTACTTAAACTCCACTATTGTGACACCCGCATCGCCTTCGCCGTGTTCACCCAGACGATAGGATTTTATATATTTACACTTTTTAAGATGATTGTGAACTGCACTTCTTAATGCTCCGGTTCCTTTTCCGTGCACTATGCGCGCTTCGTGCATGTGCGATAAATATGCATCGTCGAGATATTTATCAAGGACAGCCAAAGCCTCGTCGACCGTTTTCCCGATGAGATTGCACTCATAGGATACGCTCATGGCTTTTGACATTTTCATCTTGCCGGCTCCGGTATTATTCTTTGAAAGTCCCGGCGCTGTTATCTCTTCTTCCTGCACGAGCAAAAGGTCCTTAACATTGGCCTGTGAACGGATGATACCGCATTGCACATAAAGGTTTCCCTTTGCGTCGGGAAGAGTGCTGACGGTTCCCTTAAGCCCCATCGACACTATCTTGACCATATCTCCGACATGAAGATCTTTGACGCTTAAGCCTTTTATCTCCTGCTTTTCAGCCTTTACCGAAAGTCTTGAATTCTTATCGTCTACCTTACCGCGCAGATTTCTTCTTCGCTCTTCAAGGTCCTTCATTGAAATATTCGTACCGGTCTTTTGCATGATACGAATGGTCTCGTCGGCATAATCCTTGGCTTCTTTTAATATATCCCTTGCCTCTTCGTTGGCCTCTCTTAATATCTTTTCTCTTGATTCGTTCAGTTTTTCAAGTTTCTCATCAAGAGCCTTTCTTTCACTTAATATCTTTTCTTTTTCTTCGTCAAGTGCCGCTCTGTCTCTTTCCATTTTAACTCTGGAATTTTCAAGATCGGCGATAACGTCTTCAAAATGCTCGGAATCTTCGGAAATGGTTGCTTTTGCCATATCGATTATCTCATCCGACAGCCCTAACTTTGAAGAGATTGCAAAGGCATTGGACTTTCCGGGAATTCCGATCAAAAGCCTGTATGTCGGGGAAAGCGTCTCCACGTCAAATTCACAGCAGGCATTTTCCACAAAATCCGTGGAAAGGGCAAAGAGTTTTAACTCACTGTAGTGAGTGGTCGCCATCGTACGTATGCCTCTGTCGTGGAGATAACTTAATATGGCAATGGCAAGAGCGGCGCCTTCCGTAGGATCTGTTCCGGCTCCAAGTTCATCGAAAAGACAAAGAGAATCTGAATCGGCATTCTTAAGAATGTGGACGATTGATTTCATGTGAGACGAAAAAGTCGATAAACTCTGCTCGATGCTCTGTTCGTCACCGATATCCGCATAAACCTCGTTAAATATGGAAAGCTCCGAACGGTCACCCGCGGGAATATGAAGGCCTGCCTGTCCCATAAGGGTAAAGAGGCCAACGGTCTTTAATGTTACGGTCTTACCGCCCGTGTTGGGACCGGTTATCACAAGAAGGTCATAGTCCCTTCCAAGAGGAACATCGATCGGCACCACCTTTTTCTTATCAAGCAGGGGATGGCGCCCCTTACGTATATTTATACGCTTTTCGTCGTTAAATACCGGTCTTGTGGCATTTTCGTCAAGCGCAAGCGCACCCTTTGCAAATATAAAATCAAGCTTTGTCATAAAGTCCTGATCTGTCTTAAGATCTACGGTGTGTGTAGCCAGTTCGGCGGAAAGATCCGCAAGAATGACCGCGATCTCTTTTTCTTCGTCGAGTTCAAGCTGCCGTATCTTATTGTTAAGCTCGACCACTGCCTGAGGCTCCACAAATATCGTCGCACCTGTGGACGACTGGTCGTGGATCATACCCGGGACCTGACTTCTGTGCTCTGCCTTAACGGGTATACAATAACGGTTATCGCGCATGGTCACTACATGATCCTGAAGATACGAACCCACACTTCCGTTTACCATTTTGTTAAGTTCGGAATGGATCTTTTCGTTTGTCTGTACAAGCGCCTTTCTGATGCTCTTAAGAGTCGGGCTTGCATCGTCCGCCATGTGTCCGTCTTCATCCAGGATACAGCGGTTGATCTCTTCGGCGACTTTGGTCATGGGATTTAAAAGCTCAAAATAATCATCGAGGGAATCCGTCTCATCTTCTTCCCGCTCTCTTACTCCCCATGCCTTTACGCGGCCTACGTTATTTAAAAATTTTGCATAGTTTAAAAGCTCCCCCGCAGTGAGGGTGCTTCCTATTTCAAGACTCTTTAAGGAAAAACCGAAATCCCTGTTGGCTCCGAAGTTGATACTTCCCTTTTTGATAAGCCTGTTAAGTGCATCATGTGTATGGGTCTGAGCCTCTTCGATCTCATGGATCTCTGTCATTGGTTTAAGCTCGCGACACAGCTTCTTACCGGGCTCGGAACCCGCTTTTTCCTCAAGAAGTCTGATTATATTGACATATTCAAGTGTGTTCAGAACTTTAGCATTCATAGATAATATTTTATCATAAAACTTATGAGTTTAATATTGCATTTGCCTTAAGAATGGCAACCTGCGTCTTTCCGTCGGTAATCACTCCCGACACTATATCCTTAACAAGATCCTTTAACGGGATCTCAATAATATTCAAAAATTCGTCATCATCAAGGTCCTGCGCTCCTTTGTGAAGACCTTTTGCCATATACATTGTGATCTTCTCATCACTGTATGCCGGAGCCGGGAAATAAAGTCCCATATCTATCCACTCATCCGCGGTATAGCCCGTCTCTTCGCGAAGTTCGCGCTTTGCGGCCTCCAGTCTGTCCTCATCGTAAGTATCAAGTTTGCCTGCAGGGATCTCTGTAATGACCCGGCTTATGGGATAACGATACTGCCTCTCCATTATGACATTTCCGTCATCCGTTACCGGCACTATGCAGACCGCTCCGATATGCTTGATGTACTCTCTTGATGCGTCTTCGCCGTTAGGAAGCTTTATCTTATCTTCCCTGACATGTAGGATAAATCCGTCATATATTTCCTTTGATGAAACCTTAACTTCAGTAAAATCTTTTTCGTCCATTGTTTTTTCCTCTTTTTTGCTTAATACTGATATTCTACAACATAAAAGGAAAAACTTAAATGGAATACCTAAAAGGAATTTAGTATAATAACAGCGTGAAAGGAATACTGATATGTATCATTTTTTTGTGGAACCGGATGCCGTTAAGGATAAAACGATCACAATAACCGGCAAGGATGTTAATCATATAAAAAATGTTTTGAGAATGAAACCCGGCGAAGAACTTTCCGTAAGTACCAAAAACTCTCAAAACGAGTATCGTTGTATCGTAAGAGAGCTCTTTGATGACCGCATAGTATGCGAACTAGCATTTATAAAAGAAGAGGGAAATGAACTTCCCTCAAAGATCTACCTTTTCCAGGGACTTCCCAAATCCGACAAGATGGAGCTTATCATACAAAAAGCCGTTGAACTCGGAGCTTTCGAAATTATCCCGGTTGAAATGAAACGCTGTGTCATGAAGATCGATCCCAAAAAGGCCGGTTCAAAACTCTCAAGGTGGAACGGTATATCGGAGGCCGCCGCAAAACAGGCTAAAAGAACGATGATCCCGGAGATCAAAACACCGATGAGTTTTAGGGATGCCGTGATCTACGCAAAGAACATTCCCGTCAAGCTTCTTCCTTACGAACTTGCGGACGGAATGGCCCGCACAAAGGAAATCTTTTCAAATCTTAAAGCCGGTGAGGATATTGCGATATTTATAGGACCCGAAGGCGGTTTTGAACAGTCGGAAGTGGAACTGGCAAAAGAAAACGGTTTTGAAACGATAACTCTCGGTAAAAGGATACTTCGTACGGAAACCGCCGGAATGGCGGTTATCGCAAGGATAATGTTTGAGCTTGAAGAAACCTGACAAAAAAATGCACACACCCATATGCGGTGTGTGCATTTTTTAAATCGTTTAATTGTTATTACAATATTACGCCACAAGGCTCTTGATCCAGATCCTTTTCTTAAGAAGGATCGCCCCGATCGCAACTTTGATAAAATCAAGCGAAAGGATCGTAATATACATCGGTATGATGGTCATTGCCGTATAGCGGCTTAACACAAATGCGATCGGCCAGCATATTACCCATAGATAAGCCGAATCAAACAAAAAGGTAATAAAAGTCTTTCCGCCCGAACGGATCGTAAAGTAAGCACAGTTTAAGTACGAACCAACCGGCATGAATATCGCGGCAACTCTCATAAGCTCTACCGAAAGATTTCTTATTGAATCGGTAGTATTGTAAAATCTCGGAAAAAGCGGAGCCATGATTATCAATATTATACCGAGTGCGGCGGAAGACAAAACTCCCAAAGTGATAAGTTTTCTGTCCGTATCCACGACTGCTTCGGTATCGCCGGAGCCAAGCTGCTGTCCGATTATAATGGCCACAACCGAACCCATGGAGATAAGTACCACATTAAAAAGGTTTACTATAGTATTTGAAATATTAAATGCCGCGATAACCTCTAGGCCCCTCATCGAATAACACTGCGTGACCATCGACATGCCAAGCGACCAGAAAAACTCATTTATAAAAAGCGGGAACCCCGTAATGATGATCTTTTTCGAAAGCTGACCGGGAATATGAAAGCCCTTATAAAGACCGACTGCAAAAGCGGCGCGTTCTTTGTGCTTATGAGTCCAGAATACAACTATAAAAAGCTCCACAAATCTTGAAATGACAGTGGCAACGGCGGCACCCACAACACCAAGCTTCGGTGCTCCGAAATGACCGAAGATAAGAATGTAATTAAAAACGAGGTTAACGCCCACCGCTATAAGACCGGCCACCATAGGAACATTGGTCTCGCCCGATTCGCGAAGCGTACTTGCGTAAGAACAGGTTATCGCAAACGGAAACAGACCGAAAAGCATGGCCATAAGATATTCTTTGGCATAACCAAGCGTCCTTGTAAGATCCAACCCCTCATTATTGTCATGAAGGAACATCATGATAAGGTTATCCTTAAAAAGCATAAAAATGCTCACGCCGAGAACAGAAAGCACAACCGACATGATAAGCTTAAATCTTATCGTATAGCGTACGCCTTCGTTATTCTTCTGACCCACATACTGTGCGGTAAAAATACCGGGGCCCGATACAGCTCCGAAAAGAGCAAGGTTAAATACAAACATCAGCTGGTTGACTATGGATACCCCCGACATCTGCTCGGTGCCCACCTGGCCCACCATAATATTATCCAGCATATTTACAAAGTTGCTGATCCCGTTCTGAACTATGATCGGAATGGCAACAGCCAGGACCATTTTATAAAATTTTTTATCTCCAAAGAACTTTTTGATCATAATCGTCAGCCTATCAAAAATAAGGTTCTAAGTCAACTCATAAAATAAAAGTAAAACAGGCAAAAAATAAGAGGCTTATACTTCCAAGCCTCTTATCATCGGTTTTATTTCCAAAACTTCTTTTTCTTTTCGCTGTCATCTGATGCCATACCGGCTCGTTTTACCGCGTTAAGAGAATCACCCGTTGCCATATCAAACTGTTTTAACAGTTCCTTGGCTTCATGCGAAAGCTTGTCGGGTGTCTGCACCACAAGCGTTACGTAATGATCGCCTCTTACATCCTTGTATCTGGTCGAAGGAACACCCTTGCCTTTTAAGCGTACTCTTGTATCCGTCTGGGTTCCGGGCTTTACTTCATAAGCAACCCGACCGTCAACCGTATCTATAAGGACTTCTCCGCCGAGTGCCGCAACGGCAAACGAAAGAGGAACCGTTGAATATATATTCTGATCCTGGCGTCTGAACATAGGATGTGAGGATACGATCACTTCCACAAGCAGATCTCCTCTTTCTCCGCCGTTGACTCCAGGCTCACCCTTACCTCTTATACGTACGGACTGTCCGTTATCGATACCGGCGGGAATGGTCACGGCGATCTTCTTACGTGAAGCAATATATCCCGTTCCTCCGCAATCCGGACACTTGTCCTTTATTATCTTTCCGGTTCCGTGACAATCGGGACATGTCTGGATATTTCTGACCGTTCCGAAGAACGACTGCTGAATGTTGACAACCTGTCCTTTACCACCGCATTTCGGACATGTCTCGGGGGTGGATCCGGGTCTTGCTCCCGATCCGTGACAGGTCTTGCACTCATCCTTTAATGTAAGCTCTATTTCCTTATCAACACCCGTAATAGCCTCCATAAAGGTAATACGGATACTTGTACGGATATTTGCGCCCTTCATCGGACCGTTGCTTCTTGATGAATAACGTGAAGACCTTCCGCCTCCGAAAAAGTCGCCGAATATATCGCCGAATATATCCGAGAAATCGGCCCCCGAAAAATCGAAGCCTCCGAAACCGCCACCACCTGCACCGCCGTCGAAAGCTGCATGACCGAACTGATCGTACTGCTTTCTCTTCTCGGGGTCACTTAATACGGCATAAGCTTCGCTTGCCTCTTTAAACTTGGCCTCTGCTTCCTTGTCATCGGGATGCATATCCGGATGGTACTTTTTAGCAAGGACTCTGTATGCTTTTTTTAAAGTCTCTTCATCGGCATTTCTGTCAACACCGAGGACTTCGTAATAATCTCTTTTGGAATCTGCCATAATATTTAACCGTCAATTTCCCCAAAAGATCTCTCTTTTGGGGAAATATCATTTAAACCTCTCTGTAATCTCCGTCTACGACGTTATCCGAACCTTCGTCGGAAGAAGATGCCTGCTGTCCGCCGGCAAAGCCGCTCATATCGGGACCTGCACCTGCACCGCTCATATCGGGGCCTGCACCCTGTGCACCCTGAGCCTGCTCATAAACCTTTGCGAACAAAGACTGGGCCGAATTCATAAGTTTTTCTTTTGCAGCCTTAAGGTCGCTTATCTGGCTGTCGGAAAGTTCCTGATCCTTTGTGGATTCAAGAAGATCCTTTAATGCCTTTAAGTCTGCCTCAACAGCTGACTTCTGGGAAGCATCAACCTTATCACCTACTTCGGTAAGTGCTTTTTCGGTCTGGAAAGCAAACGATTCAGCTTCGTTACGTGCATCGATACCTTCCTTACGCTTCTTGTCCTGAGCCTCAAACTCCTGAGCTTCCTTAACGGCCTTTTCTATCTCTTCATCGGACATCGAAGAACCTGCGGTAATGGTGATGTGCTGTTCTTTTCCTGTTCCGAGATCCTTTGCGGATACGTTAACGATACCGTTTGCATCAATATCGAATGTAACTTCGATCTGAGGAACACCTCTCATTGCCGGAGGAATACCGTCAAGTCTGAACTGGCCTAATGACTTATTGTCACGGGCGAACTGTCTTTCACCCTGTACTACGTTAATATCAACTGCGGTCTGGTTATCTGCTGCGGTAGAGAATATCTGACTCTTCTTTGTGGGAATAGTGGTGTTTCTCTCGATAAGTCTTGTTGCGATACCACCCATTGTCTCGATCGAAAGAGAAAGGGGTGTTACATCGAGAAGAAGGATCTCGCCGGCACCTGCATCACCTGCAAGCTTACCACCCTGTATTGAAGCACCGATCGCAACACATTCATCGGGGTTAAGTGACTTGGACGGCTCATGACCGGTCAACTGCTTAACCTTATCCTGAACTGCGGGAATACGCGTCGAACCACCTACAAGCAATACCTTGCCAAGCTCAGATGCGGTAATGCCTGCATCCTTTAATGCGTTCTGTACGGGAACTGCGGTTCTCTCTACAAGATCATGTGTAAGTTCGTCGAACTTTGCACGTGTAAGGTTCATATCAAAGTGCTTCGGTCCGTCTGCGTTGGCTGTAATGAAAGGAAGGTTGATGTTTGTGGTTGTAGCTGTCGAAAGTTCTTTCTTTGCTTTTTCAGCTGCTTCCTTTAATCTCTGAAGTGCCATCTTATCATTTGAAAGATCGATACCTTCTGCCTTCTTGAACTCCGAAAGCATCCAGTCAGTGATCTTGGCATCAAAATCATCACCGCCTAAGTGTGTATCACCGTTTGTGGCAAGAACTTCGATAACACCGTCGCCTATATCGATTATGGAAACATCAAATGTACCGCCGCCTAAGTCGTATACCATGATCTTCTGTTCTTTTTCATTATCAAGACCGTAAGCAAGAGCTGCTGCCGTAGGCTCGTTGATGATTCTCTTAACATCAAGGCCTGCAATCTTACCTGCATCCTTTGTGGCCTGACGCTGTGCATCATTGAAATATGCGGGAACGGTGATAACTGCTTCCGTTACCTTTTCACCAAGATAGCTTTCGGCATCTGCCTTTAATTTCTGAAGGATCATTGCGGAAATCTGCTGAGGTGAATAATTCTTTCCGTCAATATTACGTCCTCTGTCGGTACCCATATCTCTCTTAATGGAAGAGATCGTCTTTTCGGCATTTGTAACTGCCTGACGCTTTGCGGGTTCACCTATCAAACGTTCACCCGTCTTTGAAAATGCAACAACCGACGGTGTTGTACGTGCGCCTTCGGTATTCGCGATAACGGTGGGCTTACCACCTTCCATAACAGCTACGCAGCTGTTCGTTGTTCCTAAGTCAATACCTATGATTTTGCTCATTTCTATGTCCTCCTGATTGGTTGATTTTTATTCGACAACAGACACCATCGAGTGTCTTACAACAGTATCGTGATACATATAACCCTTTTGAAGCTCTTCAGCTACGGTGCCGCTCTCAAGTTCATCACTTTGTACCTGCATTACCGCGTTGTGGAATTCCTGATTGAAGGGCTGTCCCTTTGCTTCTATGGGCTTGACTCCTATCTTTTCAAGCTCACCCATAAGTTGTTTGTATATAAGATTCATTCCGTCGGCAAAAGCTTTTTCATTCTCGCCCGTCGGAGCATTGGCAAGACCTCTTTCGAAATTATCCACTACCGGAAGTATCTTCTCTATAACGCTTTTGGCGCCCATATCAAACATCATCGCTTTTTCTTTTTCGGTACGGCGCCTGAAATTTTCAAACTCTGCAAGCTGCCTCTTCGTCGTATCCTCAAGTTCCGATATTTTTTCTTTTAACGCTTCGGCCTTTTTATCTTTCTTTTTGGATTTTTTGTCCTCGGGAGCTTCCTTGGACTCCTCTTCGTTTTCAGCGGGTTCGGAAGTTACTTCCTCGGCTGTTTCTTCAACCGCTTCTTCGGTTGTCTCTTCCTTCTTTAATTCTTCGTCGCTCAATTTACTCATCCTTTCTTGTATATCTCATCCAGCTGATTTTTCAGCTGTTTCAGCGTCCCGACCACTTTATCGTAATCCATACGTTTGGGACCCACGATACCGATCGTACCTTTGATCCCGTCTTCTATCTCGTAAGTTGCCGTAACAACGCTGCAATCTCTTAAACTTTCTATGGGCGCTTCCTCGCCTATATATACCTGAATGCCGGTATTCTCGCTAGCCAAAGAACCCAGGGCAAGTTCTGTAAGCGGCTGCTTTTCTTCAAATGTATGTATAAGTTCTCCGGCTTTTTCTCTGTCCGCAAGTTCCGGATACTTAAGAATGTTATTGGCTCCGCTTGTGTATATCTCAAGGTCGTCATCGGAATGTATAGCCTCCGCAACCGCATCCATAACATTTCCGATTATATCCGAATGAACTCCGGCCTGCTTTTTAAGCACCGTTATCATCTGTAGGTTGATCTCTTCAACACTTAATCCCGTAAGATTTGTGTTAAGAAGAAGATTAAGCTTAAGGATCGACTCATCATCGAGATCTTCTTCCGTATCGATGATGTGGTTTTTTATCACGTTTCCTTCGCTCACTATGACCGCGAGAAGCTGTCCTTCGGCCACTCTTGATAACTGGATGAACTTAAGCTTGTTCTTTGCGTATCTCGGAGCCGTTATCATTGTGGCGTAATTTGTGTTTACTGCCAGAACCTTAGCGGCCTGTTTGAGCATATCATCAAGTTTTTCTTCCTTTTGAAGCAAAACTCCTTTTATCTCATCGAGTTCTTTTTCCTTTTCATCCAGCATACAGTCCACATATAATCTATAGCCCTTATCCGTCGGAATACGGCCTGCGGAAGTATGCGGCTGGATTATATAGCCCATCTCTTCAAGATCCGCCATCTCATTTCTGATCGTTGCGGAACTTAAATTCAGATCGGTGTATTTTGAAATTGTACGGCTTCCGACAGGCTCTCCTGATTCCAGGTAATTTCTTACGACCGCCTGAAGGATCTTCATCTTACGTTCTTCGAGTTCCACGCCTTGCACACTTTCTTATATGTACATCCGGTTAGCTGCTTGTTAGCACTCATTAAATTCGAGTGCTAATATCTAACATGTAATCTATCACCGCCATGGTACGTTGTCAACAAATTAACTCCTAAATTTTATTAAAAAAAAATAAAGCCTCAAGTGAGGCTCTATTCATTATTATCTTTTTTTCTGCTTATGACAGATCTGTATATTATAAAACCTATCCAGCTAAACAACGAAAGCAGGTAAGAAAAAACCAGGATATTTGTCCCGCGATAATATATCTTTATATTGGCCGAGTCACAGTTACCAAGCCATACCCTTATCCACTTATTGTATCCGTCGCTTATCGCAAAAGTCTTTTTATCATAAATATCTATTGCTTTATAACCTATATAATATAACTGCGGGATATCTATATACGAATCTGAACGATCGTTATTATTGTATTCCAAATATAATATAGAACCCTTATCTTCAAAATCAAAAACAATATCGGGATTGTTGCTTTTCGGCTCCCTTTCATCCTCATACAAAAGCTCTATATCCATCGATGAAGAATAATACTCGTCCATCGTCATCGGATAAGAATCCTCTTTTGTCATATAATAAGGGGTTTCAATGCCATAATATGTAAGCTGATGCTTAACACTGCATACCTGATAGACAAGTGTAAGAAGTATTGCCGCGGCGGGTATTGCCGCCGCTATCAGGCCGGAATATTTTCTGTATCCGATATATTTTTCGAAATAATATCCGCCCGATATCGAAAACAATGCAAGTATCGGAACAAAAAATCTCCATGTCAGTTCAATGAAGGCAACAACCTTCCCCAGTTCCGCCCACGGCATTACAGCGATCATCACAAGGATCAGTACTCCGATTATATCGGCCATGCCCTCAAATGAAAAATAATTCTTTTCCTTAGCTTCCACATATATATAGTTATAAATGAAGTATGCAAACAGAAGGCCGATCCCGGGAGCCACAAATATTGTGGTAAATTTGGGAATACCCGAAAGACTCTGAAAAAAATCCATCGTGATCACCGGATTGTTCCTGTATTTTACGTTTATATCGGTTTTTAAATAAAACTCCAAAAAAGGAAACAGGAAAAATGCCGATAACAATACTCCCCATACAGCGGAATAAATAAAATACAGGATCCTTTTTCTTTCATCAAGCAGCTTTTCATAATTAACGACAATAAAAACCACCGATACAAAAACCATTATAAAAGTCGTGATAAGATGTGAAAGTAAAAGACCGACAAACCCGATCGTAAAAACATAATACTTCTTGTGATCGTCATAGATGATATAGTAAAGACCCAGAATTATGACCGGTACAAAAAGAAAAGCCATAGCCTCTCCCAAAGCGGCCCTTACCATTACATCGCAGATCCTGTAAGAACTCGTGACATAAACGACTGCGGAAACTGTCGCGGCAAATTCGGACTTTGTTATCTTATACGTGCAATAATACATAACAAGTCCCGTTGCAAAAGTGATCAAAAGAATGTAGATCTTATATGTTACTATCGCATTTACGCCCAAAAGAAGCATTAATGCAGGCAAATAGAGAAAAATGTTTGAATAGCACAATCCGTTCGGATAACCGTAGCCGTTGTAACCTTCATGCATTACAGCTTTAAGATCACCGATCTTTATACAATCGGCGATCGATTCTATTCTTGAAAGATGGTATTCAAGATCGTGTCCGTAAAATATCCCCTTCTTAAACAGAAACAAAGAAGCAAATACCGAAGCGACGATTATAAGCAGAAATCTTAAAAATGCATGTTTTTTGATCATTTTTATCATATTGGGATATCCTTTATTCTTTAATGTGTCTTATTATATCACAATATGATAAAATGATATTTGCATTTATCCGTACAGTCATTACATTTTTAACAGACCATGGTGTAAAGTGAAAAAAGTAAAATTTTGTTTCAGTTCCAAAAACCTGATATGTGCCATTATTTCCGGGCTGTTCTTTTCCGGCATCCTGCTTCTCGGCTCTCAATTTGAAACTTACGGAAAGATCAGCTTTTCTTTGGTCAAAAATATATCATTGCTGTTTATTCTGTGGATCGTAACCTCAGCTATATTATTCGCTTTTCTGTCGATCGGTTTTCCGAAAAACGATAAAACTCCCACAATATCTCACTGTCTTACCGTATTCTTTTTATGCCTGGCGGCGCTTGAAATAATATATATTATCATTGCTTTGGGTGTTTATCCCGGTTTCTTTGCTTATGATGCCCCGTGGCAATGGGATATGTACAGGACGCATGAGATAACCGGGCATCATCCTGTTTTGCATACATTCATCATCGGAAAGCTTATAAGCCTCGGGCTTAGGATAAACGGATCTGCCGAACTTGGAATATTCTTTTACACTTTGTTTCAGTCTCTTGTTACGGCGTTTTCCTTTGCTTATCTTTTTACATACCTGTATCGTAAGAACGTATCGATATCATCTCTTATTTTGACCTTTTTGTGGATGGGATTTTTCCCTTCGAT
>JAEEGL012302758.1_pt1 | contig 18710 bp, 15 predicted proteins | sample 9134231 | NCBI WGS metagenome assembly JAEEGL01 (sample SAMN16246548, study PRJNA631951) | gut metagenome | biome: gut microbiome; feature: rumen; material: fiber-attached | host: Bos | place: Iran: Karaj | collected 2018-10 | reverse complement strand
CGTCCGCCACTAAGTCATCCCAATTGAGTCCGATTTGTGCAAGCACTCCTCTTCTTCGGGCGGGACGCTTCGTTCGACTTGCATGTGTTAGGCACGCCGCCAGCGTTCATCCTGAGCCAGGATCAAACTCTCTAAATAAATGTTTGATCCAGCATTACTCATGCTGGCTTGATTTTCGTTTCCGAATGTTTTTTTCTTGAAATTTTCGGGACATGCACCGCATCTGCTTCGCAGATACGGCACATATTTCAAGGGTTGGTTGTACTATTTCATTTTCAAGGTGCTGTTAAAACATAAAAAAAGAGCCTGTCCTACGCGGACAGCCACATCAATATAGCACCGTCACACCGTCAAGTCAAGCACTTTTTATAATACTTTTATAATACTTTTATAATATGATTTTCAATTGCTGTCATCCTTCAGGTTTGAAAGCGATCTGATAAGTTCAAGGTCGGACTCGAGCAGCTTCATGTTTGTCGTTACAGGTTCCTCCCCGGGCACCGTAACGGTCACTTCAATAACCGAATCTGCAGGAAGCCCCCTTTTTGCGAAATACTCCGCAAAGCTTACAAACTTCGGATGATTATTCTTGAATGTTCCAAATGCAGTTAGGAACTGCACCATATTACGAGCGTTCATATTGTCAGATTATGTTGTACTGATGCTCTTCACCATCTGTGATAACAAGAAGATCCATGGTGGAGACCTCAGTATCCTTCGCAACTTCAAATACAAGAACGGCTTCCGCGGATGCTCCCGGCGTGATCACCGCATCATAGTTCATAAGATCATTGTCAAGAAACGTAACGTCACCGCGGATCTTATCTGTCCCGTTCACTACCATCCTAACCTTGAAGTCAGTAGAATCCGTATGTGCAACAATATCGGATCCCGTCGGGTTCGTAACGTTGAAATGCAGCACAAGAAGTTCCTTACCGGTTGCGGCCTTCATTGAAAACGCAAGTTCTGCGCTGTTATCAGGATATGTTGGGCATATCTCGTAGAAGTTGTATGTGATATCCGCTTCAGGGATATCAAGCACCTCTCCAAGCGACTTGGACGGAACGGAATCTATGTCTACGGGCGAATCAACTATCGCCGCATCATCGGTATCATCCGACGGCGCGTCCACAGCCCCTCCATCACCTGCTACAGGCTCCTGAGGCGCAGGCAACTGCTCAGGCATCCCCGGAAGCATAGCCTCATCCGGTGAAGGTTCCTCTTCCTTCTTCAGCCCCGGATTAACTTCGGAACGGTCAACATCCTCAAGTATCATCAATCCGCCCGGATGCCCCTTTGCATATTCGATAAGCTTTCCTGCAGCATACTCAGCTATAAGCGTACGCTGTTCATCGGTAATGTTAAGCGAAGGAACAAGTCCGCAACCCGTAAGGGCAGCTGATGCCATTACAACAGTTATCATATATGCGATTGTACGTACTGCTTTCTTACTCATAAACTTTATCTTATCATACATATCCTGCATTGTCGAATTAAGGAAGCATGTTGTCAAAAAGATGAGTCCCTTTTGACACCTTACAGGGTGTCCGAACAGTCGAGCTCGAACCAGAAGTTCACGCCGTCCGGAAGGTTCTCGACTCCATAATCCCTGCCCATTGCATCCATGCATGCCTTCACTATAGACAGGCCGATACCGCTTCCTCCGTATTCTCGGGTTCGGGCCTTGTCGGCCTTGTAGAACTTTGTCCACAGGTTAGGGATAACGTCATCGCTGATGTTCTCGCCGGAGTTGAACACACCGACGCGGACAAGGGATCCGTTGCGGCTGACCGTAATCCTTACGATCTTTTCGCCGTCCGCGTAATGGATCGCATTGGACAGATAGTTTGTCAGCACCTGTTCCGTCTTGAACTCATCCGCCCATACCATCACGCTCTCTTCTTCCGGCATGACAAGTTTTATATCGTCCTGCTTTATCAGTATCTCCATTGACTCAGCGCAGTTGCGGACAAGCTCCATCAGATCGAAATGTTCAATATCTACCATGTTGTTGCCAAACTCCAGCTCGTGTAAATTCAACAGATTCTTAACGAGCTTATTCATCCTGTCTGCCTCGTCGGTTATGACATCGCAGTAAAAATCACGACTTTCCTCATCATCATTTACGCAATCCTTAAGCCCCTCCGCGTACCCCTGGATGAGCGCGATCGGAGTTTTGAGCTCGTGAGATACATTTGACAGGAACTCTTTCCTCATCTCATCTATCTGCGTTTTCTTTTCGATATCCTGCTCGAGTTTCGCGTTAGCGCTCTTAAGCTCTATTATCGTTGCCTCCAGCTTATCGGAAAGCCTGTTCATTCTCTCGCCGAGAACATCCACTTCGTTATCGGTGTCACCCGAATACTTCTCACTGAAGTCAAGCCGCGTCATCTTCTCGGAAATGTCCACAAGTTTCCTGATGGGTCTCGTTATCCTTTTTGTCGCGATCGAAATGATGATTATTCCCGCGACTATCACGATCGCACCGATCCTGAAGAACATCGTGTTCGCGAGTATCGCAGCCTCTTTCATCGACTGCACCGGCGTTCTCATCAAAATGAAGTTTCCGTTCGCAAGGCTCCCCCACAGTTCAAGATAGTCAAGCTTCACTCGCGGATCAAACGTCTGCTGGATCCTGATATTCTCATTCTCATATATCGGATCAACATTTTCTGCGCCTCCAAACACGAAATCGAGAAGCCGCTTCGACATCAGTGAAGGATCCATATCGGTTGATTTTACGATCCGTTTATCCGCATCAATGACAAGCACTTCAATATTGTTTATTCGCGAAATCTTGTCGAGCGACTCACCGAAATCCGATGATGAAATGTCCCCCTTTGACGCTGCGGCATCAACATCCGCATAGCACGATAAAAGGACCTTCTGCTTGTTGTATCTGTATACCCGTCCGAGCGTCAGCATATTGACGATACTGATGAGTATTATGCAGCCAAAAAGCAAAAGGCCGAAAACAAATGTGTACTCCCTGTTTATCGATTTATTTAAAAATCGTATCATTACAGTTTGAGCAGCTCCTGAACGAACAGCCACATGCGCTTTGTACTCTCGATGGAAAGACTCTCCGAAGTTGTGTGCGCATTGTCAAGATCGGGACCTATGGAGATCGCATCCATTCCCTTTATCTTCTTCGAGAACACGGCACACTCGAGACCCGCATGTATCATCTCAATCCTTATATCTTTTCCGAACAGCTTCTTATAAACATCACCGGCGCTACGCGCAAAATCAGACACGCCGTCACTTTCCCATGCAGGATAGCGTTCCTTGCAGGCGAACTGAAGAGAATAAGCAGCCGCGATCTTTTCAGCCTTCCCGATCATCCAGTCCAGGGAAGCATCCTTATTGCTGCGAAGGCTGACAGTGACTGAGAAGTTCTTGGGCTTTGCATTTGCGACACCTATGTTCGCACTCGTCTCGACCATGTCGGCGATCTGACTCATCTTCACTACACCGTTTGGTAACAGGTTTAATACTGATACGAACTTAGTCATATCTTTGGTTGACATAACTTCAAGTTTGCCCTTGCCCTTATCCTTGCACTTGATCACAAAATCGGGATCTGTTTTGCCGTACTCGGCGAGAACGGATTCACAATATGATTTTATGATCTTCTCAAAGATCTTACCCTGCTTCTTCTTGACAACAACAGTCGCAGACGCCGCGGAACATATCGCATTGTCCTTGGTACCGCCTTCGTATGTTCCGAGGTTGAGCTCGACATTCTTCATCGCAAGGTCGAGGAACCTGCCCATCAGGACATTTGCATTTGCACGTCCCTTATGTATCTCAGTGCCGGAATGACCGCCGGCAAGACCCGAGATGCCGATCTCATATATGTTGCCTTCAACCTTTCCGTTCTTGCACTTATTCGAAAGATCGCACCTGCATCCTCCGGCACAGCCTATTACAAGCTGTTCCTCTTCTTCGTTATCAATATTGATGAAGCGCTTACCCTTAAGGCGTGATGCATCATAAGCGTTCGCACCGAGAAGTCCTACCTCCTCATCGGCCGTAAAGATCGCCTCGATCATCGGATGCGATATCTCATCGGAATCAAGTACTGCAAGTATGATAGCGATACCTATGCCGTCATCACCGCCAAGCGAAGTACCCTTCGCCTTGATATAGCCGTCTTCGACGTAAGCATCGATCGGATCCTTGGAAAGGTCCTTGTCCACCCCGGCATCCTTAACAGCCACAATATCCATGTGCGACTGCATGATCACGGTCTCCTTATCCTCCATACCAGCTGTCGCAGGCTTAAGGATCGTAACGTTGTTACTGTCGTCACGGTACGCGATAAGACCGCGCTTGTCTGCAAAGTTAACAAGGTAATCGCTTACCGCCTTCACATTTCCCGAGCCTCTCGGGATGTCTGTAAGATCTCCGAAAAACTTGAATACTCTTTCCGGTTCCAGATCCTTAAACTTCTTGCTCATTATCTCCTCCGCTATAATAAAATGATCTTATGATACCTCAAATTTATACCCCATGCCCCAGATGGTCTTGATCAGATCTCCCTTGTCTCCCATCTTGGAACGGAGCTTCTTAACGTGCGTGTCTATAGTTCTCGCATCACCGAAATAATCGTAGTTCCAAACGTGATTGAGTATCTTGTCGCGCGAAAGCGCCAATCCCTGATTTTCCATGAAATATGCGAGAAGCTCGAACTCCTTGAATGACAGTTCAATTGACTTGCCGTCTATCATAACGGTATGGCTCGCCTTGTCGAGAACAATACCGCCGGCTTCCATCTTAGCTTCCTCAGTGATGAGGTTGCTTCTCCGAAGCAGTGCATCAACTCTTGCGACAAGTATCTTGGGCGAAAAAGGTTTTGATATGTATTCATCCACCCCGAGCTCGAATCCATTAAGCTCGTCTCGCTCGTCTCCTTTTGCAGTCAGCATGATGACCGGAAGCTTAGAATACTCCCTTATCTCTTTAAGCACTTCCCATCCGTCCATCTTCGGCATCATGACATCAAGGATCACAAGTGATATGTCCTTTTGCTCAAAGAATATGTCGATGGCTTCCTGTCCGTCACAGGCCTCCACGACTTCATAATCCTTCCTGGTAAGGAAATCCCTCACCAGCTTTCTCATCCTGCTCTCATCATCAACTACGAGGATCTTGACTTTATCCATTGATCTTCTCCTTATTTGGTGCGACAACCGTCTCACTGCCCGACAAGGATGATGCTATCATACAAATGTGTTGCTTTTGTGTTTTAATCTATGACTCACTTTCCGAGTTCGAGTTCTTTTGCTTTGATCGCGGCTTCGCGCTCGTTGAGGTCCTGCTCCCATTCGCTGTACTGATTGAGTATAGCGGTACGATAGTTGATCATGTTGGGATTCTCGGCCTTAAGAGTGATGATGAACATCGCGATGACCATGATGATAAGGATGATGTTAACGATAAGCGAGACCTTATACTCCGTCCTGAACGTCTTGCGAAGTGTCCGCATCTCACGCTGCGCCGACATCCTCTCGTCACGCTCCTCGCTCCTTATATTGAGCGCTCTCGTGTATGAGATTGGCACGGGGATCTCCTTGATCGCATCATCGGGTATATCCTTGGACTTGTACAGGAAACTCTGCAGGGTCCGCAGATATTCATACCCTACAGGCGTTACAAATATGCCGCTTGTTATGAGCTTATCGTAAACAGCCAGCACGCCCCTCGGGTTATCCATATTCATCTTTGATGCTATAAGCTTAATCTTTTCAATCTCGGCCGATGCGAGCGTAACATCTGCATCATCCGAAAACGAAAAACCGTCAATGATCGATCTTGAAGCCATATTCCTTCCCTATCCGCAAAAGAAAGCGGTAAATGTATTACCGCTTTCTCGAAAATCATATTATTTACACATACATTACAGCTGGAAACGACCGACGCTCTTCTGGATGCCGTCTGCAACTTCCTTGAGCATGACCGTCTCGTCCTGGATACTTCCGACAAGGCTCGAGAAGTTCTGTGCGCTCGCACTTGTCTGCTGCGTGCTTGCCGCATTCTCTTCTGCGATAGCCGTAAGGTTCTGTACGACATCGACAACCGATACTCTAGCCTCATCAAGGCTGGTCGTCTTCTGTGAGATGTCACCCATACCGGATGTGGTCTGATCGATACCGTTACGTACATCTTCGAATGCTTCCTGAGTCTTGCGAACGTCTTCGCTCTGCTCTTCCATGATCTGACGGACTTCGTCCATAGTCTTGACGCTCTTCTCGGAATCCGCAAGGAGCTCAGTGATGATCGATGCGATCCTGCTCGCGCTCTCATTGGACTGCTCGGCAAGCTTCTGGATCTGGTTCGCAACGACTGCGAATCCGCGGCCCTGCTCGCCAGCTCTTGCTGCCTCGATCGAAGCATTAAGTGACAGAAGGTTCGTTTCTTCCGCTATATCAGTGATAAGTGCAGTAGCTTCCTGGATACGTGCAACTGACTCATTGGTCGTGTTGGTCTGCTCATAAATAAGATAGCTCGCCCCGGATGATCTACTGTTGATATTATCAAGCTTATCGAGTGTATCGATCGCACGCGTACCCGCCTGACGCATAGACTCTGATATCTCGATGAGATCCTTGAGCTGTGAGGATGTATCCTCGACCATATTACCCATGAGGATAACGTTCTCGGTAGCTGACTGAGTCTCATTAGCCTGTGAACTTGCGCCGTCGCTGATCTCATTGATCGCCTGATTGACCTGTCCGATCGAATCCGTAGCTTCACGGCTTGCAATATCAAGCTTGTCGGATGAGGAGTACAGATTTGTCGACTGATCCTTCAGTTCCGAAATGATCTCTATCAAGCGCGTACGAAGCTCCTCGATACACTTGCTCATATGTCCGAGCTCATCCTTACGTGTAAGGAGCTCATCCGGAACTTCCTCGGTAAGGTCACCCTCTGCAACCTTGTTAAGTATATTGACACCGTGATTGATCGCATTAACTATCGCAAGTGCTACGATTATCGCAAGTACCGATGCTATGATGATCGCTATTATCGTAGCTATCAGGATGCTGTTCGTAACCGTGTTGATCTCTTTCTCAACATCCGCCTGAGCACGTCCGCAGAATACCATACCGACAACCTCCTTGGTGCCCTGCTGGTACAGCGGTACGTAATATGTATAATACTTGCTGCCGACGATATCAACGTTTGACGCCGAGTACTCCTGGCCGCCCTTTAATACAGTATTGATGACCTTCTCTCCGGCCTGCGTGTAGAGCACTCTCTCACTCGTTCCCGGCTTCGTAACGCTCGTTGCGTAACGAGTATCACCAAAGAAGACTGTAGTAACGGTTCCTGTTCCGGCCTTTACCTCATCAACGATCGATGTCTCATTCGTGACATTGAACGAGCCCTTCATCAGGAAATCGCCGTCAAGTGTATACGGATCGGTATTGATCTCCCCGAGTGCCGTTCTGACTGCAAGAACCGATGAATGCAGTCCGTTGAAGACTTCGGCCTCCATGCTGTTCGTAACCTTGATCTTCGCGAAAATGTAAATGAAGATACCGAATACGATAACAGGAGTAACCGCAACTGTGATGATCTTAGCACGTAATTTCATAATGCAATCTTCCTTTCCCCTTCGTTGTAGTGTGTGACTGCAAAATCACAATGTTAATTATACCAACTAAACCGAGATAATTCAAGGATTGTCTACGGTCTCGATCAATTCCTTCGGCAGGAAATTGTATATCATCTCCTCGAGCTGCTGTGAGTCGATAGGCTTGGTCAGATAATCGTTGAAGCCCGCCTCCATGTAGAACTCCTTCGCTCCGGACAATGCATTTGCCGTCAGACATACCGCAGGTGTGTCTCTGTTCGGAGATCCTGCTTTACTGCGTATATCATGAAGTGTCTCAATACCGTCCTTGTCAGGCATCATATGATCGAGGAAGATTATATCGTACTTCTTCTCCGATGCCATCTCTATCGCACGTCTGCCGTTATCCGCAGTATCGATCTGAACCTCCGTCCTTGTAAGGAGCCCTTTAAATACCACGAGATTGACATACGTATCATCAACAACAAGAATATGCGCAAGGCTTGCCGTGAACTTCGGTACATACTTGTTTTTTTCGCTTGAGAACAGCAACATAGCCGCCTTGTAATCACCGATCGGATCCCACTTTCTCACGGTCTGAACGATCTTGAACGAGAACTCGCTTCCCTTGCCGTATTCACTCTCAACATTGAGCGAACTTCCCATCATCGACAGAAGGTTCTTCGTGATCGACATTCCGAGTCCGGTTCCTTCTATGTTACGGTTCCTCTTTTCGTCAACACGCTCGAACTCCCCGAACAGCTTAGGAAGATCCTCTTTCTTGATGCCTATACCCGTATCCTTTACCGATACCATGAGTATCAGACAGTCGTTGACTTTCAGCCTCTTGTCGTATGAGATCTTGAGCGTGACACTTCCCTGATCAGTATATTTGGCAGCATTCGTAAGGATGTTGGTAATGATCTGCTTCACCCTTACCTCATCGCCATACAGTGATCTCGGTATCTCGGGATCGATATCAAGGATCAGCTCAAGCCCCTTTGCTTCCACACGCATCTTTATCATGTTCACAAGATCGTTGAGGAGCGAGACAAAATCATAATCCACAGGTATGATCTCCATCTTACCCGATTCGATCTTGGAGAAATCAAGTATGTCATTGATGAGTGACAGTAGCGAATTACCGGCACTCTTTATATTATTCGAATAGGTGACTATGTTATCATCATCGCACTCGCGAAGGATCATCTCATTCATGCCGAGGACTGCATTGATGGGCGTCCTGATCTCATGCGACATGTTCGACAGGAATGCAGATTTGGCCTCACTTGCCGCAACAGCACGCTCTGACATATCTATAAGGCTCTCACGCTCTTCTCTCTCCTTTGTGATGTTCTCGAGCATCCACAATACATGGGAGACCTTTCCGTCCTTGGTCCTCTCCGATACGATAAGCCTTGCCCTGACCCAGATGTTCCCGTAGCTCAGATACTCTATCGTTGCGGTGTCGGTATCAATCATCCTGTCATCAATAGTACGAAGATCGGTAAAATCGATCGCCGCCTGCTTGGTCGGGCTATCGGGAAGTCCCTGCATTATGGAAAGGAACACTTCCTTCATGTTGTGATTGACGGATGCGCAAGCCTTTGCTATGGCAGGATTGACATTCTTGATCTCGGTCACGGAATTGTCAATAACGTCAAGATCGCAAAGTGACATGTAAATGTCCGCGGATGAGATGAGCAACGACTGCATATGCTTTGATGCAGCTTCTCTTCTTCCCGAATAGAACATGATCATAAGGAAAACTGCGAGCGTAAGAATGCTGGCCGCTATAGACAACAGCATCATCAGATTGATCGGTCTGTATACGATCTCCGAATCCGTGACGGATATACAGTACCAGCCATTTGACAACGGTACAGCGCAGGCAGTGTAGCTGCCGTTCTGAAAAGCAAAATCAAAGTTTCCGCCGGAATCCGCCGTAGAAAGCTCCGAAAGGATAGCATGCCCGAGTGTTCCGTTTTCGTCATTATAATCCTTGCCGCGCTCGCTGCTTATCGTATTGGCAACAACAACACCGTTCCCGGCAACGACCATATTGATCGTGCTCTCGTACTTTGGCGTATGACTTTCTATTATCTCCTGTATCCTTCCAAGGGTAATATCAAGGGCCACTACAGACTTGCCGTCTTCAAGGCACTTTGAAAGTGTCATGACTATATCTCCGGAATACAGATCGAGATACGGATTTACAAGAACGATCTTTCCCGGATCATCTACGGCCTCCGTATACCACGGACGCTCCATTGGCACATAATCGGGGCCCGGATCCCAACCGGACCCGTCGTGGTATTCCTCATGAACACAGGCATACACACCGGTCGATTCCGGAAGTATGGAATGCTGTATAACATCGGTCTCTTCGGTAAGGTATTGGAGTACCTTGTCATGAGTACCTCCCGGTCCTTTGTCTCCTGCTTCGTCATGTCCCCTGCCATCCGCCAGCATCTTCTCCATAGAGTAAGCACAGCGCTTAAGCGTATCGGTTCCTGAAGACATATACAGTTCAACCTCCTGAGATATCTGGCCGGCATTGAGCCTGCCTTCCTCAAGTATGCTTGTCTTTGTGTAATTGTACAAAAGGAAATGGTATGTGAGGATTATCGCAATAAAAACCAGAGCCACGATAGGAAATACAGCGGCTCTCTTCAGTCCGTACGATCTGATTATCTCACGAAAGGAAACTTTCGGTGTCTTAAGACTGCTGTTATCTGATTTGTTCTGAGGTGTTTCCGTCATATATCACCCGTTTGTTTTCAGTTCGTTTTTGCGGTCATACATCTTCTTGTCAGCCCTGTCGAACAGGCTGTCAAAATCCCTGTCTATAGCCGGATCGAACACGCTCATTCCGGCAGATACAACTACGCCTCCGCTCTTGAGGTTCTCGTCGACCCTGTTATTGAACAATGTGAGTAACACGCCTCTCTCCTTATAGGCATCGCCTTCAAGAAATGCGACGAACTCGTCCCCGCCTATACGGAATACCGGACTGTGCTTGAACGAGTTACATATGAGCTTGCAGCCGCGGCGTATATACTTATCGCCCTCGTCGTGACCGTATGTATCATTAACAACCTTAAGATTGTTAACGTCAAATACGACAACTCCGAAATCCTTAAGTGCACCTTCCTTTATCATCTTGTCGAGGATAAACTTCTGCTCGGCAAATGCCGTCTTGTTACGGACGTTTGTGAGTGCATCCTTATATGCGAGCTTCCTGAAGCTTCCGATCTGCCTGTCGAACTCCTCTTTCTGGTCAAGTTCGACAAATGAATGTATTATGCTGCATCCGATAAGACAACCTACCGCGTAGAACGGAAGGAACGGATACATGGTCTGAAATACGATAAACACAGACATAACGATACCGGATATTCCGATAGCGTTATGGTGGAGCTTATCCTTGCCCTCCATATGCTTCGCGATCATAAGCGGATATACTGCAGTCACCGCAAACAGAACGACCTGGAGCGAGAGCATGACATATCTCGCCTTTCCCGGCAGATATTCTTTTGTATCCCTGTCAAACTTAAAAACTATCGGAATGAAAAGATTAACGATAAGTGTAACCAACTGAAACGCGAATATAAAAGCACCCGCATATGTTATAGCTTTGGAGAAAAAACCTCTTCTATCCAGAAATGCAACGATATACCTCATCCACAGATATACCGTCAGACCCATTGTCACAAAGAAAAGTGCCGTATCAAGATAGACAAGCGGAATAATGCCGACCTCATACAACATACCCCAGAATATATCTGCGACACAAAACAATATCAGGCTGTACAGAAACTGCCTGTATCTTCTGTGTACTGTGGAATCCTCCTCGCTGTCAACCCTTTTCAGTATCTGGATATTATTGATGACCAAAATGACAACGGTCAACGCGCCGAAGCTCGAATAATACATCTCTTCCCCCTGAAGACGGAATATACGCAAAAATTATAGCATAACACCTGCGCTTTTTCAATATTTATGCCGCACAGCGACAACTATGAACCTACCATTCCTGACATGATAACTGCAGGTGGACAGAGTCAGAAGATCATCGCCCCACTCAGCCGTGACCCCGGTGTCGTAAAGAGCGCGCTCTTTAACGTTTTGAACGAAGTATTCAAAATCATCCCTGTCGCGAAGATCCGTATAGTAATAATACCTGAAACGCCCGTTATCCTCATCCTTTTCCAGCCGGTATATATCCTCTCCGGCAAAATCACGAGTAAGGTCGAGCTCTGCCACGGTAAGTTCCTCCGGCTCCGTAACCGGCTCAGGCTCCGTTGATGTCTCCTGCGAAGAACCGGATCCGGCCGTTGATGATGCTTTGGCCGCAGCTTCAGCCTCCAGCTTCGCTATGCTCTTCTCAGCGATCATCCTGTCCCTGTCGGCTCTGTCTTCTTCCGTCTCAAGCTCCTCTTCATCTATCTGCGAATAGAATGCGGCAAGAAGGTCGTATTCCCTGTCCTCGTAGAGCGTATCGAAATGAATGACCGGATGGCTCATGCCGTAGTTCTTGTCCGCAAACTTTGCCAAAGACCCGAACCCGCTCCCGTCCTTCATGTTATGACCGTAGATAAGGGTGTTGTTATAACCTTCCTCCCAGTCAACGGCGATAAAGAAAGTTCCGCGCTCACTGTAGCTCCCGTCAAGCGCACGATGAAGAAAATAATTCTGACTGCCCGGAGTATATACTACAGGCGCATCTATCTTAGTGCCGTCTATCGCAAGCCAACCAGCCGTATAAGGATTGATCTCAAGAAGCGGATCGTATTTCGGAAGCGGTACCGGTGTCGGTTCTATCTCCGGTTCTTCCATAGCGTCTGTTGAGAGCACAGTCTCCGGCTGCGAGATACTCTCCTCCTCCGAAAATCCCACACCTTCCATGCCTTCTCCGCCCGCAAGCGCCTGTGTCTCTTCAGTTGCTTCGGCTTTCGCCGAAGCATCGGCGAATGACTTTTTTGCAGACAAAACCAGGCTTGCCGTTATCGGCAAGCCTATTATGAGTACAACTATTAATGAAAATATGATAGCGTATCTGTTCTTCATGCAGGACTGTAAGGGTTGGCGCGTATCCTGTCGACCGTTGCGACATCCGTAAGCTGTGCATTGTAGGACTCGGGCCCGAATGATTTTGCATATTGGCATGCCTCTGCCTGTGTAGGGAACTTGCCGAGAAGCTTACACGTATTGTTCTCAACTACTTCCCAAGGACAACTCGGATCATACTCCGGCAGACCCTGTGCAAATACTACCATTCCTCCGCTGACGTTTTCAATTTCATTCTCATTGATCTTCTTCATGTCGCTCATGATATATACCTCCTTTGCACCACTCCCTGATAAGGGGGCTGTCCTTTTATTTGAGTATATAGTATCACACGTTTTGTCACAATAGGATCACACAAATTGTTTTCTTAAATACAACAGCCGGGGCACTTGCCCCGACTGCAGTATTGTTTGGAAAGGGGATGCTCCCGTTTCACGTTTGTCAGTTATTAATCCCAGCTCTTGAAAGGCATCATATTGTCGTTGATATCGTAGTAGTAACCGGTATCCGAAACCCAGAACTGACCTCCGCAGCACTTGCACTCATAACCGTTCTGGTTATAATCAGGGCAAACCCACCATGAGAAGTTTGCCTCAATCTCATTGTGGCAGAAAGGGCACTTTATGGTATGTCCGTTTGCATATCCTTCGTACTCTATAAATCCGCCTGCGATCTTCTCAAGATCACCATTGGCTAACTTCTTACCGTCTAAGCTCTTCTTCTCGATACCTTTTTCAAGTTTATTCTTTCCTGACATTGTTACTCCTCCTATGGATAAATAAAGCTGTGTCATATTTCATATTCAACGTTACTGATTATAAGGGTTTTTGTTGCATATTGCAATAGATGTTAATTATGGTTTCAAATCCCCCTTTCTTTTATGAGAAACATCCAATGCAACCTCTTTCCATAAAATTAAACCCGGAAATGTAATAGAACTAACATTTCTGGGTTTATTGTACACCCTCATTTGTCACAATAGTGTCACACGGGTGTAGGTATGTAATTTATAGTTATGTCAACCACTATGGAGTGGACCTGGGGGGAGTCGAACCCCCGTCCGAAAATCCTTCCGTTAAGACTTCTCCCATCGCAGTCATTTGTTAAAGATTCCCGAAGCTGTAAGACAAATGACAAACCGACAACGCCGGTAGCTTCATTGAGCTCCCGCCCGCTCAAAGCTTTGCGTGCGGGGTGCCCTACCTGTTTGATGCCGTATCCGTAAGCAGTAGGCTACCTACGGGCGACACGCAGCGCTTAGGCTGCGAACGCGTAACTATTGTCTGCGTTTAAATTTAAGTTCTCATTTGGTGACGCGGTATGAGGCCGCGGATGGCTATCTTAAGTTCTGGACCCCCGTCGAAACCGGTACAAGCCCTTGGCACGATCGCGAAGCGGTCGTGGCAGGCAGAGCGCCGCTTGAGCGGACTAAATCCTGCCTATATCTTATCTTAAACTAACTTTATAATCCCTTTCTGCCTCCCTCTTCTGATCTCTTGCCGCTATGGCCTCCCGCTTATCATAAAGCTTCTTACCTTTGGCAAGGCCTATCTCCACTTTGCATCGGCTCCCCTTAAGGTACACCTGCAAAGGAACGATCGTGTAACCCTTCTCCGTCAGCTTCCCGAACAGCTTCCTTATCTCTGTCTTGTGAAGCAGGAGCTTCCTCGTACGGAGCGGGTCCTTATTGAAGATGTTGCCCTTCTCGTACGGTGGTATGTGCATCCCGTAGATGAACGCCTCACCGTTCTCGATCCCGATGTACGACTCCTTGATGGAGCACTTACCCTGACGCAATGATTTTATCTCCGTCCCGTACAGCGCGATCCCGGCCTCATACTTCTCTTCGATGAAAAAATCATGATATGCTTTTTTGTTGTTGGCGATCAGTTTGACGCCGGTATTTTCCTTACCCATAATACATATCGTCCGTTTCTGCATTCATTATAACACCAATAACGTGCAAAAACATAAACCCGTGGTTTAATAAATATCCGTATCGAGTGCGCTCACATCATCCGCAAGGATAAAGTCAACTGTTCGAAGCGTAAGGTCCACCATGTTGCAGACTACGCGGATCGGTGTCCCGAGACAGAACCGTCTTCCGGTAGCCGTTCCGACAAGCTCGTACTTATCCTCATTGTACGTATAAAAGTCGCCTTCCATCCTGGATACGTGCACAAGTCCCTCGATCGTGTTCGGCAGTTCCACGTATATGCCCCAGTTGGTGACACCGCTGATGATGCCCTCAAACACCTCGCCGATGTGATCCTGCATGTATTCGGCCTTCTTGAGCTTGTCGCACTCTCTTTCGGCCTCATCGGCTATACGCTCCTTTGTGCTCGAATGACGGCACACTTCCGTCAGAATACGGTTGTAATGCTCTATACGCTCCTCCGTGAGCTTACCGCTTAGATACTCCTTGATGATGCGGTGTATCTGAAGATCCGGATAACGCCTGATCGGAGATGTAAAGTGACAGTAATACCTGAGTGACAGCCCGAAATGTCCTTCGCAGCTCGTCGAATACTTCGCACGCTGCATAGACCGGAGCGTTAAGCGACTGATAAGTGACTCTTCAGGCGTGTCCTCTATACCCGCAAGAAGCTTTTGCAGTTCCTTCGGATGCACCTCGTCATCCCTTACCTTGATACCATAACCGAAGTTTCTAATGAATGCGGCAAGCTTCCTGATCTTATCCATATCGGGGTTCTCATGCATCCTGTAAACAAACGGGATGTCGCACCAGAAGAAGTGCTCCGCCACTGTTTCATTTGCCGCGAGCATGAAATCCTCTATAAGCTTCGTGGCATTGTTCCTCTCGTACGGGTGCACCGCCAGAGGATGCCCGTTCTCATCAAGCTCGATCTTTGTCTCTGCCAGGTCAAAATCGATAGATCCGCGCTTCTTTCTCCGATGCCGCAACAAAAGTGCGAGCTCATGCATATTGCAGAGCATATCTGCAACATCCGCGTACTTTCGTGTCAGCTCTTCATCATGATCCGTTATGATCTTATCGACATCGGTGTACGTCATCTTATGGTTCGTATTGATCACCGTCTGTGCGATCCTGTGGTCAATTATCTCGCCATTTTCATTTATCGTCATAAAGCACGACAATGCGAGCCTGTCCACGTTCTCATTAAGCGAGCATATTCCGTTACTGAGCTGCCTTGGCAGCATCGGTATCACACGGTCGAGCGGATAACAGCTTGTAGCCCTTGATAATGCTTCCTTATCAAGCGCGCTGCCTTCCTTTACGTAGTGGCTCACATCTGCGATATGCACTCCGAGCTCATAATCGGATCCCTTTGCAGTAAGACTAACGGCATCATCGATATCCTTCGTGTCCTCGCCGTCTATCGTCACCATGACAAGATCCCTTATATCCTCACGTCCCGCTCGGTCAGCATCCGACACCTCCTGCGGGATCCGCGAAGCTTCCCCCATGACCTCTTCGTCAAAATCATCCTCCATGCCATACGAACGAAGGATCGACAGCACATCTATGCCCGGGTCCCCAACGTCCCCGAGTATCTCGGTTATCACGCCCTGAGGGCTTCGCTGACGGCTACCGTAATCCGTTACCGATACAACGACCTTCTGGCCGTCCCTTGCATTCATGGAGTCTTCACCGGACACAAATATATCGCGGTCCATACGCGCCGAATCGGGCACTACAAATCCGAAGTTCCCCCTTGCCCTGTCATACGTTCCGACTATAACCTCTACAGCACGCTCAGTAACATCAACAACGACAGCTTCACGGCTCTTGCCATGTCCGCTGCTCTTGTGTGCATAGCGCCTCCATACAGCCTCATACGGCTCTATGATGACCGTATCCCCGTGAAGTGCCGTTCCGGTGTTCTTCTCGCTAATGTAGAAGTCGCCTTCCACACCGTCAACGCTAACGAATCCATACCCGTGACCGCTTGCCGAGAACACTCCTTCAAGCGTCTCTTTCTTCGGAAGGGAGTATTTGCCGCGTTTGCTGACCGAGATCGCACCCTCTTTAAGGAGTTCTTCCAGGCACTCCTTAAAAGCCGGCCTGTCATCGGCCGACACCTGCATCATTATCGCAAGTTCCTTCTCCTTCATAGGTACAAAGGACGGATCCGCAAACAGTGCCAGTATTCTGTTTTTACGCTCGTTAATACTATTCATAATAATGTAAAAATGGCACCCTCGTACGAGAGTGCCACACGATCTCATTATCTGTCATAAAAAAACTTACAGTACGTTCATATTAAGAACGATCGCAAGGAGCATGAATACAACAACAAGTATCTTCGTGCCCTTCTCGAGCTTTCCTTCTATCGAACGACCCTTGTTCTTGCCCCAGTATGTCTCAGCTGCTCCGCTGATGACACCGAGTCCGGCCGACTTGCCTTCCTGCATGAGAACTATCGCTGATAATGCGACACTCACTAATATAAATAAAATTGTAAGTACGATCCTGAATGCACCCATATATTACCTCCAAATAAACGCACAAATATCGCGCACCATGCTAATTTACCACACTCTTACTTCAAAATCAAGTATATTCCTGTGGGAATTGCCTCTTATGACTCCGGGGCATAATGAAGTGAATATGCCGTAACCGCCCCGGAGATCCATAAGAATGAAATGCCTTGCTTGAAAGGTGAGGTAAGTATAACGCCGGATCTTAGCTTTGTGAATATCGGAAAAATCGCCAAGATTCAGCCTTTTCTCCGGCAATTTGAAGCCTCATTTTTGTGCATTCTGATATCGCTATGTTACTAAGTGACAGAACTTCGGCAAACGAAAAAGAAGCACCCGCTCTTAAGCAGGTGCTTCCCTTATTTTACTTTGTTACCGCGTCACTTATCTACTGCGGTCTTTTTCTTCTTTCCGGTCATGATCGTTGCCACTATCGTAGCTATGCATGCCGCCAGGAGCAATGACCAGAGGATGATGTTGCTTGCGTCACCCGTAACAGGTCCGATCCTCTCACCGAGAACTCCGCTGTTAGGCTTAGCACGAACACCACGTACTCCGTTCACAACGCCGCCCTTCTTGACTCTCTCGCCAAGTACTCCACGAGGCGGAGGCGTTGTCTCCTCAGGATTGTTAACGATATCTCCGAGTGAGATCGTCCTGGAGGTTGTTGCTTCACTGATCGTGAACGTGTAAACAAGATCATCTCCGTTCACATCTCTCATAACCTCATATCCTTCAGGAGCATCTACCTCTACGAAGTAGTAGTCATCCCAAGGAAGATCCTCAACATAGATCTCACCGGCCGAGTTCGTACGGTATGTGCCGTATCTGTAATATGCATCCGTAAATACTGTCGAAGATGCTGCCTGTCCGATCGATCTCGGTGTTGCTGCATACAGCTCGAATACCGCACCTGCAAGTCCTCTCGTTCCTGCAGAACCGACCTTACGAAGTCTTACCGAACCTACTGCCTTTGTATTAAGGTATGTAACCTCTACGAGCTCGCCGCCACGAAGGATCGTGAATCCGAGACGCTCACTTGAAAGCGTATATCCTTCGGGTGCCTTGGTCTCTACGAAGTAGTATGTACCATAAGGCAGATTCGATATCGTAAGTGCTCCGGATGCATCCGTTACGAATACACCGTTGCTTGTTGTAGTTGTTGCCGTGTAGCTTCCTGCCGAGCCTGTTGCGAATATCCTTGCTCCGGCATCCGTGTACAGTGCGAACTCTGCGCCCGCAAGAGTATCACGTGTAGCTGCATCACGCTTAACGAGTCTTACCGAACCGATTATCGGAGGATCCGACATCGTTACTGTTATGTCGCTTCCGTCTGAAGGCACTGTGAAAGTCATATCATCAGCCATACCGTAACCTTCAGGAGCACTGATCTCTCTGAGTGTATAGGTCTTGCCGGCTGTAAGCTGTGCCTCAACAACGTGTGCGCTTGCTCCGCTCGTCCATCTCTCTACCTCTGTAGAACCATCCATGATAGCCAGTTCTGCGCCCGAGAGAGGTGCTCTCGTATCAGCATCGATCTTTCTGATGAGGACGTCACCTGCCGTATTGTAGAAGTCATAGTTGACCTGCTCTG
>JAEEGL011980906.1_pt1 | contig 18710 bp, 13 predicted proteins | sample 9134231 | NCBI WGS metagenome assembly JAEEGL01 (sample SAMN16246548, study PRJNA631951) | gut metagenome | biome: gut microbiome; feature: rumen; material: fiber-attached | host: Bos | place: Iran: Karaj | collected 2018-10 | reverse complement strand
TTAGTGTGTGATAGACTATTTGCCTTATTGGCCATTAAAATCACCTTCCCTTCGCTATTTGTTTGGCTTGAACAACCTCATTATAGCGGAAAGGTGATTTTTTTGTATAACACAAACCGCGCACCCGCATAGCGGGTGGTTTATATTTCGCACGCTTCGCGAGCTCAACAGGGTCACGACCCATAATAAAAACCTCTTCCCATATTACGGGAAGAGGTTAAAAATTCATTTAAGCGATTCTTTTATAAAAAAATCATAACGACAGACATAATTGTCAATATGACTCCGCAAATTATGCAAATTATACCGTTTCTTTTTGTTTTAGCTATCTGGCTTTCATCGTTTCCGTAATCTTTATTGGAAGCAACTTTGGAAAGCAGTATAAGAAACAATCCGCTAAGAACAACAATTACTCCAAATAGAACTCCGAATATTCCAAACATTTTCTCAAACCTCCGACAGAATTACTTTAACATATCGGACAACTCAAGAACTTTGTCTTTGATTTCGTTGCAGTATTTCTCGCACTCTTCGTCTGTCTGAGCTTCAACCATAATTCTTACAAGAGGTTCTGTTCCTGATTTACGAAGCACGATTCTTCCCGTATCGCCGAGTTTTGCAAGGATTCCGTCTGTAGTTTCCTTGAGTTCCGGTCTTTCAAGAACTTCTTCCATCTTCTCAACTCTTACGTTAATAAGGAGCTGAGGGAAAATAGTAACATCGGATACAAGTGAAGATAATGTGCACTTCTTCTCGATACAGATTTCAAGAACCTTGATAGCTGTAAGGATACCGTCTCCTGTTGTAGCATACTTGTTAAAGATAACATGTCCGGACTGCTCGCCGCCTACAGAATATCCTTCTGCCTGGATTTCAGCGGAAACATATTTATCACCTACGGGTGTCTGAACATTCTTGATGCCCTTTGCATTGAGAGCCTTTGTAAGTCCGATGTTGGACATTACCGTTGTAACAACTGTATCTTTTACAAGCTGATTTCTTTCTTTAAGGTAGCATCCGTAAATATAGATGATCATGTCACCGTCAACGATTTCACCGTTCTCATCAACAGCAAGACATCTGTCGGAATCACCGTCGAATGCGAATCCGATATCAAGACCTTTTTCTTTTACAAGTTTCTGAAGAGATTCGATATGAGTCGAACCGCAGTCTCTGTTAATGTTAAGACCGTCAGGCTGGTTATTGATAACAAATGTTTCTGCACCGAGCATATCGAATACATTCTTTGCAATCATGAAAGATGCACCGTTTGCACAGTCAAGACCAACCTTGTATCCTCTGAATGAATGAGTGGGAATCTGAGCAAGGTATGAAATATACTTGTTACGTCCCTGGATATAGTCGGAAGCACGTCCGATCTTTTCATTCTTTGCAAGTTCGATTTCTACCTTGCCGTCAATGTATTCCTCAACGAGTTCAAGAATCTTGTCGCTCATCTTGAAACCGTCTCTGTCGATAACCTTGATACCGTTATCGTAATAAGGGTTATGGCTTGCGGTAATCATGATACCGAAATCGAATTTTTCTGTTCTTGTAATGTATGAAATTGAAGGAGTTGTTGTAACGTGAAGAAGTGAAACATCAACACCTGTTGAAGTAAGTCCCGCAACAAGACCGTATTCATACATATATCCGGATTTTCTTGTATCTTTACCGATAACACATCTTACATTTCCGAGTGTGTTTGAAAAATAATAACCAAGAAATTTACCGATTTTAATTGCATGATCGACTGTCAGAGTTTCATTTACTCTTCCTCTGAAACCGTCTGTACCAAAATATTTCATAAATATCCTCCCTATTTTAAATACTGCCTTTCGCTCCTATCGATGTATCGTGAAAGTGTATAGTTTATAAAATTAAGATGTAAACATATATTAGTTTACATAATTCCAAACTCTCATTAATAAATAGAGAGTTTAAAATATATTGCCGTCAAATAAGTTGACATAATACAAAGATTACAAAATCAAGCAGGTTAACATAACACTATACGTTAATCTCTGATGATAATCCCAGTAAATCTTTATTTGCTTCAAGAACGGGGTTTACATAATTCTTCAAATAGTTATCTACCTGAATTGATGCTCTTCCTGTATAAAGCTCAGGCTTTAAGATTTCCTTAATCTCTTCTTCCGAAATTCCGAAAGCGGGCTCATTTGCGATAAGTGAAGGAAGTTCGTTATCCTTACCCTCTTCCTTGATTCTCTTTCCTGCTTCCATGGAAAGGACTCTTATCTTCTCATGAAGTTCCTGTCTGTCTCCTCCGGCCTTAACTGCATCCATCATGATGTTTTCGGTAGCCATGAAAGGAAGTTCGGACATAAGTCTCTTTTCAATAACCTTGGGATAAACCTTAAGTCCGTTTGTTACGTTGATGCAAAGATCGAGAATACCGTCAATTGCAAGGAAGCCTTCGGGAACCGAAAGTCTCTTGTTTGCGGAATCATCAAGTGTTCTCTCAAACCACTGTGTAGCTGCCGTAATTGCAGGGTTAAGTGTATCAACGATAACATATCTTGAAAGAGATGCGATTCTTTCGCTTCTCATGGGATTTCTCTTATAAGCCATTGCAGAAGAACCGATCTGATTCTTTTCAAAAGGCTCTTCAACTTCTTTTAAGTGCTGAAGAAGTCTGATATCATTGCTCATCTTTGTTGCTGATAAAGCAATTGCTCCGAGAACATTAAGTACTCTCGAATCAACTTTTCTCGAATATGTCTGACCGGAAACGGGATAACATGTTTCAAAGCCCATCTTCTTTGCAATCATGGGATCGATTTTGTCGATTGTTTCCTGATCGTTATTGAAAAGTTCAAGGAAACTTGCCTGTGTACCTGTTGTACCCTTTGAACCGAGAAGTTTCAAAGTACTCTGTACATAATCAAGGTCTTCCAGATCCATCATGAACTCATTAATCCAGAGAGTTGCTCTCTTGCCAAGTGTGGTAGGCTGAGCGGGCTGGAAATGTGTAAATGCAAGTGTTGGAAGATTTTTATATTCATCAGCAAAACCTGCAAGATTGTTAATAACATTGATTAATTTCTTTCTTACAAGTTTAAGAGCTTCATTCATTACGATAATGTCTGTATTATCGCCAACGTAGCAGCTTGTTGCGCCAAGATGAATGATACCCTTTGCCGTGGGACACTGACATCCGTAAGCATATACATGGCTCATAACATCATGTCTTACGAGTTTTTCTCTTTCCTTAGCCACATCATAATTGATGTCTGTGATATGCTCCTTCATTTCAGCTATCATTTCGGGAGTAATCTGCTTAAGACCAAGTTCCATTTCTGTCTCTGCAAGTGCAATCCAAAGTTTTCTCCATGTGGAGAACTTCATGTCCGGAGAAAAAATGTACTGCATTTCTTTTGATGCATATCTTTCCGAAAGCGGAGAAACGTATCTGTCTGTATCCATAATTTAACACCTTTCATAATTGATTATTACTTTAAATATTTAAAAGTATTGCTTAAGAGTAAATCCATAAATAAAAAACCGTGATTCGATTTTTAAAAAACATATTTAAATAAATCAGATTTCAGTCTTAATCAAACACTAAATGATTTTAAAAAAAGTAGTCTTAAAAATCAAGAAAAATTTATTATTCCTCGTCCTCGAAATCTTTCATCATTTTTTTGATTTCTACCGAATATTTGGGATATCTCTTAATTATTTCCTTAATTTCGTCTTTAATGCCTTCTGCTTCCTTTGTGCTCTCGTCAATCTGTTCTCTGAGTTTCTGTCTTCTCTGAATCATTTCATGTCTGATTTCGACAAGCTCATTCTTATTGACAAGCGCTTCGGGCGTATGTATCCAGGAAACGGGATCGCTGATCGGAAGGTTCTTAAGAAGTCCGAGAAGTCTTCTTTTCGCTGCCGGCAGTTCTCTGTTAGCCTGTTCATACTGTTCTCTTCTGTGTTTCTCTTCAATGTAAACATCGAAACCGGCCTTCAGTTCCTTTGAAGAATCGGTATTGTATTTCATATAAAGATAATCAAGAAGATTTGTATTGTTGACGTATCTGATTTTTACGGAATTCTGTAACTGAATAATTTTAACGATTGTTTTATCCAGCTTTATGGATTCTTTCCTGAGTTCGTTTCCTTTAAGGAATAAGAACGAAAAGACAATGCATATGATTGTTACGGTCAGAAGAAATCCGAGTTTAACATTTAAATCCATCAAAACGGCAAGTAAAATAAGCGTAATAACAGTGAGAATAAACGCCGTCGATGCGATAATCAGAACTCCGACGGTATTTTTCATCATGGAACTCATTTCATGTTTTCTGTAATTGTATGCCTGTCTCTCGCCGTCTAACTTTTTTAAATCGGATTTAATCTTATGCTGAAACTCTTCGGCATCTTTTATCTTTTTGTAAACCTCATCAAATTCATCGGAAAGCTTGTCGTATTTTTCATACTCGCTGTCTTCCATCAGAGGTTTGTCGAGATAGTATTTTTCTTTGTTCGATTTTATTGTGAGAATATCATTTGCCGCATCTTCTATCGGCAGCTTAATCTCTTCGGGAAGTCTGTCTATTTCTTCACAGTCGTTTAAATAAGACGTGATTACATTGTATTCAAAGCGCAGATTATCAATGTCCGATGAAATTTCCTTCATCTGAAGAAATGCGGTTGAAACGTACTTCCTGCGTTCTTCTTCATCATGAATCTGACTTTCGAGAAAATCTAACGGGGATTCTTCTTCAATATTCTTTTTTCTTTTGAAAAGATTCTTAAAAAATCCCATAGGCTTTGATTAATACACGTATTTGTTGTATTCTTCCTTCTTTTCTTCAATCTTTGTACTAAGGAAATTGCAGAATGAATATCTTCCGGCTTCCTTGCTCTCTTCTTTTTTAGTCATGAAGTCCTTGTATTCGCGACTTTCAAAGAAATCATTCTTTGCTTTTTTAAGGTCGGCTTCGAGTTTCAAAGTAACTTCGCTCATCTTTGCATCATCGCCGATCATCTTAATGTATTCTCTGTCGGTAAGCGTAAAACGAAGCGTTGCAATATATGAATAATAATGAATCGGATCTTCGTCGCAGTCATATGCTCTTAAGAAATCCTCGGCTGCCTGTTCAAAAAGGAAAAGTCTCGCTTTGGCAACACCCATGTTGTGATAAATCGATGCAACTCTTTCGGATTCTTCATCGTTTAATCCGGAAAGCAGAGTTTCATATTCTCTGATTGCATACTCATATCTTTCCTTGTTGAGGAAAAAGTCGCCTCTGGCTTTTCTCTTGTCGAATTCCGAACTTCCTTCACCCTCTTTAATAACCGTAACGATTCTCTGAATTTCATCTTTGGAAATAAAAGGTGCTTTATCAAGAAGAACCGAAACAATCTTGATTACATCGGCCTTTGCTCTTATAAGTTTCTCGAGCATTTCCGCAATCTCGTTTGCGCTGCAGTCTTCAGAAAGCCATCTGACAAGTTCTTTGTTAAACATGTCCGCACTTAAAAGTTCGGGATTCTCTCCAAGACAAAATATCAGTTCATCCGCAGAATATATCTGTGTACAGATTCTGTCGAGAAAAAAAGGTTTATTCGCTTTTGATGATAAAGGTTTATAAACATTCCCCATGTTTTTATCCTTCCAGTTTCAATTCCTGTTCCCAGTCTTTTCCGGTCGAAGCATAAAGCTCTCCGAATCCCATATCCCATACCTTGAATAAAGCGGTATCTTCGCTTATCATTTTCACTTCGATGGATACTCGCGTTACTCTGTTGTTTGATACGTTAAGACCGGGTAATGTAATCTCTCCTCTTGCGATATAATTGTTATAAACATATGAGAGATAAATATTTATCTTGTCTGTTTCCTTGAGAATAAGTTCGCATCTTCCTATTGCTTCAAACCACTGCGAACCTGCTTCTATCAAAGGTATTTCCTCTTTCGGAACGTCATCGGTTTCTACACCGATTGTTACCTTGAGTCTGTCATTTCCGATATATTTAATCTTGTTTTCTTTTCCGCTGGGTAAAAGTTTTTCTTTTGCCGCAAAGCATGCACCCTTTGAAAAGAGATTGTTTCCTTTGAAAACTTTTCTGCCTTTGCATAAGTACTGAAGCGATTCAACTGCCCAGTCATTATAGAAACACTGTCCGATAAGATAGACACCTGAATAAACGGTTGAGTTGCAAAGCTGTGTTGAGATATTTAAGAAAAGTGCATATTTCTCGCCCTTTTCGTAAGGGATGGGCGCGTCGGAAGAAAAGTTTGAATACTCTTTTACATCAACGGAAGCAACTCCCGGAGATTTGAAGAAATTTCTCATAAGAGAATACGATCTTAACTTCTCGCCCGATGTATCGTAAAGAAGAATATTGTGATTCTGAAGTTCAGCAGGCTGATAAAGCATGTAATAGAAAAAGCTCTCTTCATATGTCACAAAATGCAGAATATCCGGATTGATTTTCAAAAGCGAAGGAAGCTCCTGAAGCATCAGGATAATATCCGAATTCGCATCTTTTAATGTTATGGTAAGCGAAACGATTTTGTCGGGTGAAACCATAACAGGAAAAAGAAGAAGAACTTTTTTAAGGAACAAAAGGAAAACATCTTTTGCAAGATACTCTTCTCTGTCGATTCGAACGGTACTTTTGCTTCTTGCTCTTTCGAAAAGCTTGTCGACAAGCACGCCTTCGTCTTCGGCTTCAAGTGCCTCGTTACCGAAAAGCCATGTGTTGTCGCTTCTTCTTTTGAGCATGTACAAAGGAATATTGTATTCTTCGGAACCCTCGGTAATGCTTAATGTCGAAGGGTTGTCAGAATCAATTTTACATACCGAAACCTGTGCGAACGAATCGTTTATATCCAGTCCGACAACAAATTTGTCTCTGTTAATTTTTTCAAATACTTCTTTAATATCAGAAATCATATTCCTCTTTTACAACCTTTATTTTTTATCAGGTATAAGTGTTTTAAAACTGTTAAACCGTTTTAAAAAGTTCTCTGGTAAGGAAATCTTTTTCCATGTATGAAAGAAGATCTTCCTCAACCGTAGCATAATCATCCATCTGTTTTGCGATAATGCAGTCATTAAGTGCGGTAAATCTCCACGGCTTGCTTTCGGATTCGGATTCGGTTCTCGTAAGAATCGAACTCTGCGTAAGCTGTTCCATGTTCTGATTTTCCTCGGTAATGTAATACTGTACGGTATCTCCGCAGAAAAGAATGAATGATTTTACGAATATGCCGCTGTAAAGATGACTCATCTCTTCCTTCCTGTATTCCGTAGCAGCACCGTCATCATGTTCCACGCAGTAATGAATTACTACATGTCCGTTGGGATTACCCTTATATTCAACAAAAGAATAATCCGTGTAACTCTGAAGATTTCTGACTACGGTCTGGAATGTCAGGAAGAACGGGAAGCATACTTTCTTCTCAAGTTCTTCGTTAATAAGTCTGTCGATAAGAACCTTGTTCCAGTTTTCTTTTTCCACAAATGAATAGAATTTTAAAAGTGCAAGTTTTGAAACTCTGTTGACTTTCTCATTATCGAGAAGAAGTCTTTCTATTCTTTCGAAAATATAATCATCCGTAACGGTATCCTTTACGAAATAATCATAAGCGCACTGTGCAAGGAATGATTTTTCAAGGTCGAGTGAACCCTGCATCTCAACAAACTGATCGAGGTATTTAATCTTGTCCGAACAGAATGCATTTGTGAAAAGAATCTGGATAAGAATATTCTCAACAAGAATGAATGTATCAAGTCCGAACGATTCGCAGTCCTTGCAAAGACTCTTTAATTCCTTTACGCTTCCGCGGAAATGCTGCTCAAGGTAAGCCAAAATATTTCCGTCGTATTTTCCTTCGCGATATGCATACTGCGCATATGCGATAAGTCTTTCGTTTTCTTCGAAATCGGTTCTCTCGAGGAGTCTCGATACAAGTCTTAAGATACTCTTTAATTCGATATGCTCCACACCGAACTGTTCGAGAATCGCAAATGCCGTATCATACATACCTCTCGCCACGAGAATCTGAACGAATTTACCTTTTTCGTCTCCCTCGAAAATTTCCGGCTTGACGCTCTTTAAAATATCTTCGAGTTCAGCATAATAATCATTGTCAAAATAATATTCTAGAAGGCCTTTGACAATGGTCTTTTTGTATGTGTAAGTTATCACATCGGAATGAAGCAGACGCTCATAATCGAAAATATTGTCTTCGTTGATTAAATCATACGAATAAGCACTTTCGACCCTGCACATGATAAGACCGATCTTGTCTTTTACAAGGTGTGCAATCTTCTCAAGAAGCATCGGATTGTTAAGTATTGCTTCGGAAATATTTTCTTCCGGAATGACCTGTCTGTTTCCGTGAATATCTTCATAGAAAAGACAGTAATCTCTCGAATAAATCGGACAGTAAACAAGTCCGTTTTCCGCTGTAAATCTCTGCTCTCCGATTATCTTGTCATGAAGAAGAATTACTCTTCTCACTCCTTCGGGAACCTTAACTCTTCTCATAAACTGAAGCGTAACGCATTCGTTTGCGTTGTCTTCGTTTACGAAATCGGGATTCATTACTTTTCCGTAGATGAAAAGCAAATCCTCGTTAATGTGTTTTTCTTTTATCTGCTCTCTGGCAAATGCCTCGAGGTTTTCTCTGTACGAAACGGCTATTTCAGGGTATTTTGCCTTTCTTGTGAGAACGTTGTGATAAAGAAATGCTTTCTTTCTGTAATCAAGATCGTTCTGATATGCAAAATACATCATAACCATTCTCGGAAGGTCTTTGTTGTAATCCGCGGGAAGCGAATCCATGTAAAACTCATAAAGACGAGTTATTCGAAGTTCTGCCTGAATTCCGAGCGAATACCATTCAAAATAATCGCTTCCGATTTTGTTGCCTTTGCAAAGATAAGTAACAATTGTATTAAGCAGTTCCTTGCTGGGCATGTATGAATACTGATATTTGAGAATATCAAACCATATCTGTTTGAATTCTTTCTGTCTCGAAACAAAGAACTGAATTCTTTCTCCGAGATTAACGCTTATTGCTTTGTATTTGAGGCCGAATCTCAAAACAGCCTCTTCGTAATCCTCAAGCTTAATAAGAAGCGAAGGATTTTCGTTAAGTATTGTTAATGCCTCGATATAAAGAAGCGGTGAATTGTTGCCGTATCTGTACTGTTCGATAAGGAATTCGTACTTCTTTTCGGTTCTTGTATAAAACTCTTCCGTAAGATATAAAATCAGCCACGAAAGAACCGAATTGCCCATATCCTTGGCATAATATTTTCTTATTTTCTTTAACGATCTGTTTACGATGTCCGCATCCTTAGATAAAAGAGACGTGATGTAAAGATAATATCCGTAAGTCTCGTTTGAAAGTCTTTCCGATTCGATAACCTCATCGATTCCGTCAAGTATTCTTGCGGCTTCTCTTTCCTTTTTGCTGATTATAAAAATCTGAGCCTTAAACAGTGCTGCAAGAAGGTCATGCTCTCTCGTACCCTTTACGGTTTCTGCAATTTTAAGACTCTGCTTACACCAGTCGTCTTCGGACATTCTGTCGAGCGAGAAATCAAGGTAGAGACGCAAAAGTTTATCAAGCGATTTTCTGAATACAAAATTCTCATGTTTTGTAATGTCTTTGCATTCGTTGTCGCAGATAATATCGATATCGAATGTACCCTTGTTGGTAACCACGATTACTTTTCCGAAATTACGTCCCTGCTTTAAGAATTCGGGAATGATACGAACTTCGATTTCGAGCGTATCATTGTCAAAATCATCGCATGTAAAATGATTGCAGGGAATGAATACGAAATTGCCTTCCGATCTTATATCGATATTTACGTATCCCCATGTGTTCTTTGAAAGTTTTATTTTCTTCGTAACTTCCGACTTGGGATTTACGACTTTGATTTCATTGGTTTCAAGTGTGTAATTAATTCTGTCTTTTTTCTTGATTGCAACAAGAAATTCATCAATGTTCTGTTCGTTTAAAACATTTTCGCTAAGGCCTCTGTAAAGGCTCTTATACTGTGCATCGCTGCCTGTTAATATCGATGAAAAATCATTCGAATAAAAAACATTTACTGCTTCGTTCCAGTTTGTTCTCGCAAGGTTTGCAAAATGGAAAAGATTCTTAATGTGTCCGAGTGTCGAATTGATAAAATTCATCTCGCGAACACAAATAAAAGGAAGAGTATATTCTCCTTTATCCGTAAGCAGAATAAACTCTCCCTTTGAAACATCCTGCGGCTCCATTCCGGTCGCATCAAATTCAAATTCAATATTGCATTCAAACCCCTTGAACTGAGATGTGATTACTCTCATTCTGGGGTTGTTAGACTGACATACACCGAGAATCGGCGTATCACCGTTACAGCTTATCGTAAATGAACCGTCTCTTATATCATCCTCAACAAAGACAAACTCTATTCTTTCGGTCGAAAAATCAACATTTCCGCTGTGGACGGAAAAGTCAAAATTTTCTTCACCCATTGAAAGTACGGTTTTCTTCACGAAATTCACCTCACTTGATTCATCAGATTTCTTTAAGTGCTGCTGTCAGAGCGTCGAGCCAGTCACCTTCATAAAGTTCAATCATACCCTTGTCTGCCGCTCCGGCAAGCTTGGGATTAACGGGAATTCTGGCAATATTCTGAATGTCATGCTTTTTAGCAATTTCTTCAACTTTTGATTCGCCGTATATGAAATGTTTTTCCTTGCAGTTGGGACATTCAAAATATGACATATTCTCAACAAGTCCGAGTACGGGAATTTTCATAAGGTCAGCCATCTTAACTGCCTTTTCCACTATCATTCCTACAAGTTCCTGAGGGGAAGCAACTACAATGATTCCGTCAATGGGAATCGACTGGAAAACCGTAAGAGGAACGTCGCCTGTTCCCGGGGGCATATCGATGAAAAGATAATCCTTGTCACCCCAGATAACATCTGTCCAGAACTGTGTAACCGTTCCTGCAATAACAGGTCCTCTCCATACTACGGGATCTGTCTCGTTTTCAAGAAGGCAGTTAATCGAAATAATATCCGTATCGAGTTTGCTTCTTACGGGGAATATTCCGTTTTCGCTTCCTTCACATTTATCTTTTGTACCGAACATCCTGGGTATTGAAGGGCCTGTAATATCGGCATCCATAATACCAACCTGATATCCTTCTCTTTTCATGTTTACTGCAAGAAGTGAAGTAACAAGCGATTTACCTACGCCGCCCTTACCTGACACTACTGCGATAACTTTCTTGATATGACTTAATTCGTTGCAGGGCTGAAGAAGACTCTCCGGTCCCGAAGTTCTTGAACCGCAGTCTGCGGAACATGTTGAACAGTCATGTGTACAATCACTCATTTTATATTGCCTCCAAATTTCCGATGGCATATTTAGTATGCGCATCTGTTTTATTATACTATATTTGCCGACTCGATGTAAAGAGCAAAACCCTTAAGCAGACTCGGTATTTCCCGTGTAAAGTCGGTAATATCTGCCTTTCTGTGCTATCAGTTCGTCGTGAGTTCCTCTCTCAACTATCCGACCGCCTTCAAGAACCATGATACAGTCTGAGTTCTTAACCGTTGAAAGTCTGTGAGCGATTACGAATGTCGTACGTCCGCTCATTAGTTTATCCATGCCTTCCTGAACAAGTTTTTCGGTTCTGGTATCGATTGAACTTGTAGCTTCATCAAGAATAAGAACAGGCGGATCCGCTATTGCTGCTCTTGCAATCGAAAGAAGCTGTCTCTGACCCTGTGAAAGCGATGAACCGTCTCCCTTAAGAACGGTGTTGTATCCCTGGGGAAGTCTTTCAATGAATCCGTGTGCATTCGCAAGTTTTGCAGCTGCATATACTTCTTCATCCGTGGCATCAAGCTTTCCGTATCTGATATTCTCCATAACGGTTCCCGTGAAAAGATGTGTATCCTGAAGAACCATTCCGAGAGACCTTCTTAAATCGGCTTTCTTTATCTTGTTTACATTGATTCCGTCATATCTTATCTTACCGTCCTGGATATCATAGAATCTGTTAATAAGATTTGTAATCGTTGTCTTTCCTGCACCGGTAGAACCTACAAAAGCAATCTTCTGTCCGGGCTTTGCAAAGATATCGATATTGTGAAGAACCATCTTCTCTTCAGTGTAACCGAAGTCCACATCATCTAGAACGACATTGCCCTTAAGTTCTTCATATGTTGTCGTATCATCAGCCTTATGATAATGCTTCCATGCCCAGAGTCCTGTACGTTTATCGCTTTCTTTGATAACACCGTTCTCATTTACGGCATTAACCAAAGTTACGTATCCGTCATCGGTTTCAACTTCTTCATCAAGAAGTTTGAATACTCTGTCCGCACCCGCAAGAGCCATAACGATTGTGTTAAACTGCTGTGAAATCTGCATGATCGGCATGTTTACGCTCTTGTTAAGAGTAAGGTAACTTCCGAGTGCACCGATTGAAAATCCGCCGATTCCGTTAATGGCGAAAAATCCGCCGACAATCGAAATCAGAACAAAACTCAAGTTTCCGAGCTGTCCGTTTACGGGACCTAAAACGTTAATAAGTTTACCGGCACTTGATGCAGTATTATAAAGTTCCTCATTAAGTGCATTAAACTCATCCTTACAGATTTCTTCTCTGCAGAATACCTTTACGACTTTCTGTCCTTCGAGCATCTCTTCGATATAACCGTTTACGGCACCTAAGTTTTTCTGCTGTGCCACAAAGTATCTTGAAGATTTACCAGCGATAACTCTCGTCATCATGAACATTACGCCGATCATAACTACGGAAACTAACGTAAGTCTCGGACTTAATTTGATAAGACCAATAAACGTTCCGACGATTGTTACAAGGCTTCCCACAAGCTGAACGATACTCTGTGCTATCATCTGTCTTGTGGTATCGATATCGTTTGTGTAAACCGACATGATGTCGCCATGCGAATGAGTATCGAAATACTTGACAGGAAGTTTTTCCATATGCGTAAAAAGATCGATACGAAGTCTTTTCATCGTTCCCTGTGAGATGTAAATCATAATTTTGTTGTAAACAAAAGTACTTAAACCGGCAGCTGCGAAAAGAATCGCAATCTTCGTCATCATCTGCAAAAGTCCCGAAAAATCAGGATTTGCCATTTCTTTTAATGGTGCGATGTAATCATCGATAAGTACCTGTAAGAAAAGCATTCCCTGAATCTGAACAACAGTTGAGAAAATAATACAGATAAATACGATAACTGACGGAATCGGGTATCTTCCGTACGAATATTTCATTAATCTCAGGAATGTTTTCATGGGGTGGTCGAGTTTGGGTTTCGGTCCCATACCTCTGTTACGTCCCATCTGAATAGGCTTGCTTTCTCTTGCCATCAGTCAACACCTCCCTTCGCTTCGTCAAAGTCTGCGTTGGCTCCCGTCTGGGATTCGTAAACTTCCCTGTAAATATCATTATTCTTAAGAAGTTCATCATGTGTGCCGAATCCGTTTACTTCACCGTCTTCCATAACAATAATTCTGTCGGCATCGCTTACGGATGAAATTCTCTGCGCAATGATAAACTTGGTTGTTCCGGGGATAGCTTCTCTGAGTGATTTTCTGATGCTTGCATCGGTAGCCGTATCGACAGCCGATGTTGAATCATCGAAAATAATTATCTTGGGCTTTTTAAGAAGCGCTCTTGCGATACAGAGTCTCTGCTTCTGTCCGCCGGATACGTTTGTACCGCCCTGTTCAATCTTTGTTTTATAACCTTCGGGGAATGCCGTGATAAATCCGTCTGCACATGCAAGTTTACATGCTTCCTTGCATTCTTCCTCGGTTGCTTCGGGATTACCCCATCTTAAGTTGTCATATATGCTTCCCGCAAAAAGAACGTTTTTCTGAAGCACTACGGAAACCTGATTTCTCAAAGCTTCCATGTCGTAATTCTTAACATTCACACCGCCGACTAAAAGTTCGCCGTCGGTTACGTCATAAAGTCTGCTGATAAGATTGACAAGACTTGTCTTGGCAGAACCCGTACCGCCGATTACACCGATGGTTTCGCCGGACTTAATATCAAGATTGATTTTATTAAGAACATTCTTTCCCGATCCTTCTTTGTTGTAAGCAAAGGAAACATTCTTAAACTGTACGCTTCCGTCCTTAACATCGAAAACAGAATTTTCGGGATTGTTAAGATCGGGTGTCTCATCGAGAACTTCTGCAATTCTTTTTGCACTTGCTGCCGAAAGCGTAAGCATAACGAATATGAAAGAAACCATCATGAGGTTTCCTAAAATATTTAAACAGTAAGTGAAAAGAGTTAAAAGACTGCCCGTATCAAGTTCGTTTGAAATAACCATGTGAGCGCCGACCCAGCTTATGATGATCATTGTCGTATACATCGTAAACTGCATAAGAGGCGAGTTCCAGATTACTACGTTTTCAGCCTTTACAAACATCTTGTAAATGTTGCCTGCAGCCTTCTTTAACTCTTCGCTTTCATAATCTTCACGAACGAAAGCCTTAACGACTCTTATCGCATTAACGTTTTCCTGAATGGTTTCGTTAAGGTCGTCGTATTTTTCAAAAACTCTTGTAAAGTATTTTCTCGCATTTATCATAATGATGCCGAGACCGATTGAAAGACAGATAACGGCAATAAGATAAATGTTTGCGATTTTTACGGAAACAAGATAAGACATAACCATGGCGAAAATCATGCTGACCGGTGCTCTGAACGCAAGGCGAAGAAGCATCTGATAAGCATTCTGAACATTGGTTACGTCCGTAGTCATTCTTGTAATAAGACCGGCCGTGGAGAATTTATCGATATTTGAAAAACTGAATGTCTGAATGTTTTTGTACATATCGCGTCTTAAATTCTTCGCAAGACCGCAGGATGCAATCGAACCGTAAACGGCACCTAATATTCCGGCAGCAAACGCTAAGATAACCAGCACCGTCATGATGCCGCCCATCTTCAGAATATAGTCCATATCTCCGGCTCCGTTGTTTCCTTCGATACCGTAAGTTACAATTTTACCCATGCAAATGGGAATAATCGTTTCGAAAATAACTTCAAGCACCATAAAAAGCGGTGTCAGAATCGAAGCTTTCGTATACCCCTTTACATGTTTTAAAAGCGTAGAAAACATCAGTTTTTCCTTTCCTTCGTTTCCGAATCTTTCTCTTTCGCCGTCAAAGCCTTTTTAATTAAAAAGAAAAGCACAAATCCGATAACGGCACCGAGCATGTTTAAAATAAAATCATCAATGTCAAAAGAGCCTCTTCTGGTAAGAAGCTGAACAAATTCAATTATCGCAAGCAGTCCGGTGCATGCGAGAATATAAAAGAAGAAATTTTTCAGTTTGGAGAAAAGATCCGGAAGAATAAATCCCAGCGGAAACAAAAGAATCAGATTTCCGCTCAGATTAACAATCGGAACCGTATTATTGTTTCTGTTTTCATCCAGAATCCATTTTATATAAAGCGATATCGTCTTAAACGGAATAAGATTCGTATGCCGTCTGGCATATTCTGCCATGCCCAATCCGCCCGTTGTACTTCTTATATCCATAATAAAAGTAAGATAAACAAGCGCAATCAAATATACGGCAAAAACAATCCATATTACGGTTTTGCCTATGTTTTTTTTCATTAAAACCTCTGAATAACCGAATTTATTAAATCAATCCGATTATAAAAATAACCGGATTGCAAAAAGTCTAAATAATTTATGTTTTCCAATCACATAATCATTCTAAAAACCATTGATTATTCTACCACAACATATGCAAATAATCTATGAAATCATGTGAACATTTTGTAAAAAAAAAGCACCGACAAACGTCGGTGCCTAACGTAGCGAGAGGGGGACTCGAACCCTCAACCTTCCGGGTATGAACCGGATGCTCTAGCCAGTTGAGCCATCTCGCCAAAACAACTGCCTATTTAATATACAAAATCGCAAGGCAATTGTCAAGAAAATATTTTAAATATTTTACATTCTTTCGGGTGCTTCGAATCCGAGGCAGTCCATACAGTCCTTGGAAACACGAAGTGTGAGGTTAAGCAAAGCTATGTAATTCTTCTTTAATTCCTCGTTTTCTTCGCTTAAAATCTTTGTTTCATGATAGAAAGAGTTGAAAATATTTGCCAGATCGTAAAGATATGAACAGATTCTGTGAGGAGCAAGTTCCTCAAATACACCTTCCATCATCTCATTGTAAGCCGAAATCTTCATTAACAGGTTCTTATGCGATGCATTTGAAACTTCGGAAGTAATCTTACACTCATCCGGATTGCCTCCGTTTTCGGCATATTTCTTAAGAATCGACTTGATTCTTACAACCGTATAAAGAAGGTAAGGGCCTGTATCTCCTTCGAATGACATAAATCTTTCTGTATCGAAAATGTAATCCTTTGAAGCCTGGTTTGAAAGATCACCGTATTTGATAGCCGAAAGAGCTACCATCTTTGAAACTTTCTTTGCCTCTTCTTCCGACATTTCTCTTCCGGTAGAGATTTTCTCGTACATTTTGTCGTTAATATCCTTGATAAGATATTCAAGTCTCATTACGCCGCCGTCTCTGGTCTTGAAAGGCTTTCCGTCAGTACCGTTAACCGTACCGAATCCTATATGAACGAGTTTTGTTCCTTCTTTTACAAGGCCTGTCTTTCTCGCACATCTGAATACCTGCTCGAAATAGAGTTCCTGTCTCTTATCCGTAAGATAAATAATACCGTCGGGATTGTATTCTTTTACTCTCTCCTGGATTGTTGCAAGGTCAGTTGTATTATAAAGTGATGCACCGTCTGATTTAAGAATCATGCAGGGAGGGATTTCCTTGGTATCGGTCTCTTCCTTAACATCAACAACCAGAGCACCGTCGCTGATATAAGCGTAGCCGCCGTCCTTTAAATACTTAACCATTCCGGGAATTACATCATGAACGTCGGATTCGCCCTTCCAGAGGTCGAATTCAACATTAAGGTTATCGTAATTCTTCTTAAGGTCGGTAACGGATACATTGATGATATGCTTCCATAAAGCTCTGTATCCTCTTACGCCGTCCTGAAGTTTCTTGGTGCATGCCATTGCTTCATCCTTGAAAGCAGCATCTTCCTTCGATCTTGCACTTGCCTTGGGATAGATTTCCTCGAGGTCTGCAACCGTAAAAGGTGCTTCTTCGGGATAATCTCCCGTGTAGTTGTCATCAAAATAAACAAGGTCGGGATTTGCTTCCTTAAAAGCTGCAATTACAAGTCCCATCTGAAGTCCCCAGTCGCCCAGATGAATGTCGCCGATGGCTTCATGTCCCATGTATCTTATAATTCTTTTGATACTCTCTCCGATAACGGCACTTCTTAAATGACCTACATGCAAAGGCTTTGCAACGTTAGGTCCGCCGTAGTCGATAATGAATCTCTTGCTTTCTTTCGGATTCTCAATTCCGAGTTTATCAGCTTCTGCCATCTTTGAAATATAATCCGCAAGGAACTTATCGTTAACATTGAGGTTGATAAATCCGGGAGGACATACTTCTACGGTAGAAAAAGCCTCTGACTTTTTGAGTATTTCGCTTACTTCATTTGCAATTACTATCGGTGCTTTCTTGTAAATCTTGGCACCCGCCATAGCGCCGTTGCACTGATATTCGCAAAGGTCAGGTCTGTTGGAAACGGTAACTTTGCCGAGATTCTCATCATATCCGGCTTCTTTAAAAGCATCTGCTACCGCATTACCGAGTTCGGTTAAAAATTTTTCCATTTTATGTAAACTCCTTTTAGTTTTTCGAAAAAGCGCATCCACAGTAATTCTGTCTGTAAAGATTGAATTCTTTGGACAATTCTATGGAAGTCTTATATCCGTTTTTCTTTTTAAAATCCGTAGGCAGATATTTTATGTCAACTTCTTTGGCGATTTTCTCGCCGATTGCATTGATAACATCCGCATTCTTTAAAGGACTGAGTGTCAGTGTCGTCGCAAAATAATCATATCCGAGTCTTTTTGCTTCTTCTGCAGTTTTTCTTAATCTCAGATCAAAGCAGATTGAACATCGCTCTCCTCTTTCGGGACATTTTTCATATCCTTTTACGGCATCCAGGTAAATATCGCTCTCATACGGAACATCAATAATCTGTATATTATAGTTAACATAATTTCTGTCATTTATGTTAACCTGTCGGCATTCTTCCTTAAGCAGATAATCCGGTCTTTCATTGAAAATACCGATTAATCTTTTTTCTTCGGCAAATCTCAAAGCATATTCGTCTTCGGAAGTAATATTCGGATTGTAGAAATATACCCCGATATCCGCATATCCTCGAAGAGTTAAAAGACAAAAACTGCTGCACGGCGCACAGCAGGCATGAAGCATTACCTTCGGATTCTCTTTCAGCGAAAGAAGTTCATTCATCTGCCTTATGTAGATATCCGAAGGAATACTGATATTCTTTTTGCTTTTATTATCCGTATTGGGATTATTTATTTCCGAAATCATTTTTTGTCGCTTTTATCTTTCTTTACGACACAGTATTTTTCAATAAATTCTTCGCATGGCATGGGCTTTCCGTAAAAATAACCCTGAACGGCATGACATCCGAAGCCTTTTAACATCTCAACCTGTTCTTTTGTTTCAACACCTTCACAGATTACATCGATGTCGAGTTCTTTGGCCATCTCGAGAATTTTCTTAAGAAT
>JAEEGL010753311.1_pt1 | contig 18710 bp, 19 predicted proteins | sample 9134231 | NCBI WGS metagenome assembly JAEEGL01 (sample SAMN16246548, study PRJNA631951) | gut metagenome | biome: gut microbiome; feature: rumen; material: fiber-attached | host: Bos | place: Iran: Karaj | collected 2018-10 | reverse complement strand
GCGTTCGGCGCCGTCCTGCGCCGCTTCGCCCTCGGAGCGGGCCTCGCCGTCCCGTTCGGCGGGCGCGGAGCCGTTTTCGGCCGCGGCGGCGTCGTTCGAGTAGACGCCGTCGTAGGGCTTGCGGTTGGAATACTCTTCCGTTTCTTCGTTGTGGAGTGTCTCGTCGCTCAAGAGCGGCTCCTTGATGAACTGGACGTGAAGGGGAGCCCTGCCCGGTTCGCGGCGCGTTCGCCAAATGCGGAAAAGCGGAAAACGCGCGCGCTTGGGAGGTTTGGGGGTGGATCGAAAGCGGGGGAGGAATGTTCTCGGATCCCCGTGCCCAAAATATAGCACAAATCCGCCAAGAGGTTATATTTCCTTGCATGAAACTGACACTTGCCATTGTGGGCCTGGGGAGCAACCTCGGCGACCGCGAAACCTACCTGAAGGCCGCCGCCGACCGTCTCCGCAAGCTCTTCCCCGCCGACTTCGCCCTCAGCCCCGTCTACGAAACCCAGGCCCTCACCGAAGGGCAGGCCCCCTACCTCAACCAGGTGGCCTACTTCGCCTGCCGCGAGACTCCGCAGGACCTGCTGAAGATCCTCCGCGGCGTCGAGCTCCTCGTGGGCCGCAAGGCCGTCGAGGAACGGTGGGCCGACCGCGAAATCGACCTCGACCTGCTGGCCCTGGGCCGCATGGTCTACGACGAAGACGGGCTCCGCCTGCCCCATCCCGAGATGGGGAACCGCCCCTTCGTCCTCAAGCCCCTGAACGACCTGCTGCCCGAATGGCGCCACCCCGTGGGGAACTGGACCGCCGGCGAACGCCTGGCGACCCTCGAGGAAACCGGCCCCGGCGCGGTCATCCGGAAGATCGGCTAGGAGGGCTCGTTGGAGTTCCCGCAGAACATCCGCTACCTCGCGATCGAGGGAGTGATCGGCGTGGGGAAGAGCACCCTCGCCAAGATCGTCGCCGAGCGCTGCGGCGGGCGGCTGATGCTGGAGCAGTACGAGAAGAACCCCTTCCTCGACAAGTTCTACCAGGACCGCAGGGGATACGCCTTCCAGACCCAGCTCTTCTTCCTGCTTTCGCGCCACAAGCAGTTCGCGGAGCAGATGAACCAGCAGGACCTCTTCTTCCCGCTGACGGTGACCGACCACACCTTCGACAAGGACCGGATCTTCGCCAGCGCCACCCTCGACGAGGCGGAGCTCTCGCTCTACACGCGCGTGGCCGACGTGCTGGCGCGCGACGTTGCCCGGCCCGACTTCATCGTCTACCTGCAGGCGAGCGTCGAGGTGCTGATGCAGCGCATCCGCAAGCGGGCCCGCAAGATGGAGCGCGACATCGACCCCGACTACCTGCGGCAGCTCATCGAGCTCTACAACGAGCATTTCTTCCACTACGCGGAATGCCCGGTGCTCATCGTCAACACCAACAACATCGACTTCGTGAAGAACGGCTCGGACCTCGAGAACCTGCTCGAGCGGATCGCCTCCGTCCCCGCCGGCCTCACGCTCTTCACTCCCCAGAGCAACGAACAATGAAACGCGTCTCCACCGTGGCCGCCCTGCGCCGCGAACTCGGAAAACTTCGGAAAAACGGAAAAACGGTCGGCCTCGTCCCCACGATGGGGGCCCTCCACGAAGGGCACCTGACCCTGGTGCGCAAGGCGCGCGCCAAGTGCGACGTCGTGGTGGTCTCGGTCTTCGTCAACCCGCTGCAGTTCGGCCCGAACGAGGACTTCGCGAGCTATCCCCGCCGCCTGGCCCGCGACGCTGCGCTCCTGAAGGGGTGCGGCGTCGACCTCCTCTTCGCGCCGACGGCCGAGACCTTCTACGAGCCCGACCACCAGACGATGATCGTCAGCCCGAAGGTCCAGTCGATGTACTGCGGCCAGTACCGTCCCGGCCACTTTTCGGGCGCGCTGACCGTCGTGGCCAAGCTCTTCTTCGCCGCCCGGCCCGACTTCGCCTTCTTCGGCAAGAAGGACTGGCAGCAGGCCTGGCTGATCGAGAAGATGACCCGCGACCTGAACTGGCCGATCCGGATCGTGAAGGTCCCCACCGTCCGCGGAAAGGACGGCCTGGCCCTCTCCTCGCGCAACGAATACCTCTCCGAGGCCGAACGGGCGGGCGCCCCCGCGATCCGCGCGGCGCTCGTGGCGCTGGAGAAATCCTTTCGGGCCGGCGAACGCCGCGTCGCGCTCCTCAAGCGGAACGCGGAGCGGACGATCGAAAAGGCCGGCGGGAAGATCCAGTACCTCGAGATCGCCTCCTGCCGGACGCTGATGCCCCTGAAGGCGCTCGACGAGGAGGCCGTCGTCCTGGTGGCCGCCTTTTTCGGGAAAACGCGCCTCATCGACAACATCGAGCTGAAAAATCGGCGATAAAGCGCCCTTTTCCGCCGATTCCGATTTAAAATAGAGAGTATGCAGAGACCCTCGATCTCCGTCGTGCTCGCCCTCCACTGGCAGCCCAGCCTCGAACGCCCCGCGGCCGAGGAGATCGTTTCCCATTTCCTCTCGCGCTGCGTGGAGATCCTGAAGAACCCGCAGGCGCGGCTGACGCTCTACCTCTCCGGGACGTGGCTCCAGCTGGCCCGCCAGCGCAAGGGGAGCCTGCTCAAGGAGCTCCGCGTCGCCACGGAGGAGGGCCGCGTGGAGTGGCTGGGCGGCGGCTGGCACGACCCGCTGATGCCCTTCGTCCCCAAGCCGATGCGCGAGCTGGAGATCCGGATGCACCGGCAGGCCCTCGAGGAGCTGACCGGGGCCCGCCCCCGCGGCTTCTGGCTCCCTTCGGGCATCTGGGAGAACTCCCTCCTCTCCGTCCTGGTGGAGCAGGGGTTCGAGTACACCCTTCTCCACGACGACCAGATCGAGGAGGCGACCTGGCGCTGCACCGACCGCTACGGCTACCGCACGCTGGAGGACGGCGGGCGGATTCTGCGCGTGGTGCAGATGGACCGCGCGCTCGAGGAGGCCCTGGTCGCCGACGACCCCGACGCCTTCGACGCCGCGCTGCGCTCCACGCAGACTGACGCGGACGACGACGGCTACGTCCTGGCGGCGCTCCCGATGATGTACCGAAAGAGGGGAGTCTACGAGCGCGAATGGTTCGACGCCCTGGCCCGCATGTTCGAGCTCCGCTCCGCCTCGTCGCCGCGCCAGGCGCTCTTCAAGCTGGCCTCCGCGCAGATCGACGAGCGCCGCAGCGCCGGCGGGATGAACCTCGTCTCGGCCCTCGACGCCGGCTTTGGCATCGGCGAGGCGGCCCGCTCCTGCCGCGACCTGCTGCTGATGCAGCCCGAGAGCAACGAGCTCCAGAAGCGCGTGCTCCACCTCTGGCGCCAGATCTCGCGCCTCCCCTCGGGGAAGGACCGCCAGAGCCTCGCCGAAAAGCTCCTGCCGCTCAGCGGCGCCTACTGGTACCGCAACGGCGCCGAATGCGGCGGCATCCGCTTCCTGGAGGACCGCGCCCTCTGCCGCCGGATCCTCATGGAGGTGGAGGGGCTGCTGCGCCGCGCCCGCAAGGTGGACGGCCCCTCGCTGGAGGTGGCCGACGTCCTGGGCAACGGCGACGATCAGCTCTACTGCTCCAGCGACTCCTTCAGCTTCCTCGTCGAGCCCGGGTTCGGCGGGCGGCTCCGCTCGCTCGAGCACCGTCCGCGCGGGCTCTCGCTGGTCAACGGCTTCCATCCCGCGCGGCTGGAGGGCGACGTCGGGCTCCACTACGCGGTCGACCCGGTCTGCGCCGCCCGCGACTGGTTCGCGCCGCGCGACTTCGGCACCGCCGAGGAGTGGCTGGCCTTCCTGGGCGACAACTCCGGGCTGCTCCAGGGGGCGATGTCGCACCAGATCCGCATGCGGCGCGACGGCGCGCAGATCGTCCTTTCCGGCGACCAGTGGTGCCGGTGCGGCGACCGCCGGCGGCTGCTGCACGTCGAGAAGGTGCTCGGCGTCAAGGGCGAGGACGACCCGCTGGCGATCGCCGTGCAGGTGACCAACCCCGACTGCTACCTGCTCCAGGGCTGCCTGGCGACCGAGATGAACTTCTCCTTCTCCAGGTGGGCGCCCGACCGGCAGGAGCTCTCCGTCTCCGGGAAGCGGAAGCTGCCGCTCGACGGGGCCTCGCTCGTCGACGACGTGGAGTGGGTGGAGTACGCCGACCTCGACGAGAAGAGCCGCGTGGTCTGGAGCTTCGTCAAGCCCTGCCGCCTCCTGGCCTTCCCCATGTCGACCCCGGCGGGCGAGAACTCGCGCGTGCAGTGCCTCAAGCTCTTCGCCATCTGGGACCTCGAGCTGATGGGGCAGGGGAAGACGGTGGCGACCAGCGCGATCCGGGTGAAGAAAACGGGGCTGCTCTAGATGAAGAACGCGCTCGGCATCGGGATGGAGCACTCCGACGGCGGCACGACGGTGCTGGTCCTTTCGGGCATCCTGCGCGCCGACTCGCTCGACGAGCTGCGCAGCCGCATCCGCGCCCTCGTGGAGGACGGCTGCAAGGTCCTCCTATTCGACCTCCAGGAGGCGGAGATCCGCGGCCCCGAGATCAGGGAGTTCTTCCTCGAGGTCCTCAACGACATGCGTGGCCGCGGCGGGCGCGTCGCCCTGATCGCGCGGCGCCACGACGTGCTGGCCTACTTCGCCTCGGTGCGCAACATCCTCGAGATCTTCCCCAGCCGCTCCAAGTTCCGCCGGACCGGGCTGGTGGAGACGCTCAAGCGGGGCGGCGTCACCTATTCAAAGAAGACCGGGGTGCGCCTCTCGCTGGGGATGGCGCTCGTCGTCGTCCTGATCCTCGGCGGCTGGATCCTCACGCTCTGGAGCTTCGTCAGCGCGCAGTCCGAGCGCATCGCTCGCCAGCAGGAGCTCCTCTCGCGCTACGAGACCGAGCGCGCGGCCATGGAGAGCGAGCTCGAGGAACTCCACCGCAAGCTGGCCCCCCTCAACGCGCTCGGCCTGGTCACCGACTCGCTGATGAACGCCGACTACAGCTTCTCGGGCGACTGGATCGACCACCTGGAGGAACGGTTCCGCCGCAAGGAGGCGGCCGATTCGCTCCGCCGCCTGCAGGAGACGGAAGCCAAGGGGACGAAATGAGCGTCTCCGCGTTCCGCCGCGTTCCGCGCAACATCCGGCTGGGGACGCTCCAGCTGGTCGTCCTCCTCGTCGCGCTCACCCTCCTCGTGGGGTCGCTGGTGGTCCGCGGGGCGCGCAACTCCTTCCTTCTCGACGACCTGGCCGCCGCGCAGCTGTCGCGGCAGACCGAGCTCCAGCGGCTCTCCGGCGAGCTGCGGCAGTGGAGGCAGTTCGGGCGCATCGTCTCGGCGCTCGACTTCCTCTCGCAGAGCCGGCTGCGCGGCGACGACCTGATCCAGACCTCGCGCATGCTCTACGGCATGTCGCGCTCCGTGGGGTTCGACCCGCTGCTGATCCTGGCGGTGGTCAGCGTGGAGAGCCGGGGCAACCCCGCCGCGCAGGGGAAGTTCCGCTCCGGCAACGCCAGCGGGGCGGTGGGGCTCATGCAGATCAAGTACGAGACGGCCCGCATCGTCGGCCGCAGCATCCGCAACCCCGTCCGGCGCGAGTGGGACCTGCTGCGACCCGACGTCAACCTCCTCTACGGCACCGCCTACCTGCTGCAGATGGTCAACCGCTACGGATCGCTCGAAAAGGGGCTGATCGCCTACAACATGGGCCCGGGCGCGCTCGAGTCGGCGCTCGCCGGCCACCGCCGCCTTCCCCGCCGGTACTACAACCGCGTCCTCAGCAACTACCGCGGCCTCGTCCAGCGCTTCGGCGAAGACCCGTTCGATGATTAGGGATCAGGTCGAATTAGGGATTAGGTCTTAGGGATCAGGGATTAGTGCGGATAATCCGCTGCGCGTTTGACAGAAGAAAAGGCTCCTGAAAGGAGCCCTTTCTTCCCGTCGTGCCGGAGGCGCGCTATTTCAGCTCCACCACGACTTCGACCAAAGCCGATAGCTCCAGGGAATCGGGAATTGCCGGGTTTTTTCGGCCGTCATCGCCTCCGCCAAGCAGACCGCCGTAGATGAGCATGTCGCGCAGAGTTTTTACTCCGCTGCTTTCTTCATGCGTGCTGGCGAAAAGCACTCTGCCCGTTTTCCCGTTGACGGAGGCGGCAGTTGTCTCGACATTTCGCAATGCGGTTTTCCCCGCCGCCGCCACCAGTTCGCGTTTGATTCGATCCCATTCCTTCACTTTGAGTTCGACGGAATCCAGCAAGACGCCGTAGTGGTTCATCAGTGTCCGGGCGATGGTTTCGGCGTCCTCATGGCTGCGCGCTTCGGCCGTGAAAGACTGGCCGGCCGTGAAACCGTCCACAACCCAGCGGTTGCCGGAGAATTTCCAATGTCGTTCGAGCTTCACCGTCTTCCATGCGACGGAAAGGTTCTCGATGCGCAGAGAGTCCAACTCCTTCGCCACTTCGCCTCGTTTCACAGCCAGCGAATCGAACATGCCCTTTTCCGTTTTGCCCAAAAGGTTCAGCCGGGCATGCGCAACGAAGAAATCCGCAGGGTATTTCCGCGTTTCCGTTCCGTCACCCACTACCGTCGGGACGCCGAAGGCGCCGGCGGTCATCGGTTCGTGCGATATGGCGGACGGCGCGAGGTTTTGGCTGGATTTCGCGAGCGCGAAAATGGCGGCGAGGGAGACCAAGCTGGCGCAGACAAGGGCGATGACGAGGCTTTTTTCCTTCATCTCCGCAAATTAGAACTTTGACGCATGTTTTTCGCCCCGGAGGCGATGGCTTTGCCGCGCCGCGGGGCGTTCAATTAGTTATTTTAGCTCCAAGTGGGCATGACGCGCAAAATCGCGCTCGGCTTGGCCGCGCTGTCGATCCTGGGAACGGAGCTCTTCTCGGCTCCGCTCACGCTCGGCGAGTATCTCCAGGCGGCGTCGGACAACGACCCCACGCTGGCCGAGACACGCTACCGCCGCGAGCTGACCCAGATCAAGAAGGACGAGCTGGTCCACAAGGCCATCCTCCCCAAGTTCCAGCTGACGATGGGCTTCGGCCCCTACCCGGGCGTGCGCGAAGGCGACTACTACACCGACGCGAACGGCGCCATCAAGCAGCACGGCGACGAATACGACTTCACCACCTACGCCCCCATGTTCGCCTCGGAACTGGAGCTGGCCCAGCCCCTCAACGTCGGGCGGCTGCGGCTGGGGCAGCGGGCCCTCGAGGCCGGCGAGCGGGTGGAGGAGTGGAAGATCCGCAAGTCCGAGTTCGAGCGCGAGGCCGAGCTGCAGTCCTACTGGTACGGACGGCTCTACGCGCTCGACATGCAGAACCTGCTGAAGGAGGCGAGACGCCAGTTCGACAAGCTCCTCGACAAGGTGGAGGAGATGCTCGACGAGGGCGACGAGTCCGTTTCGCAGCTGGACCTGCTCGAGCTGAAGACCAACCTCCACTCCCTGCGCGAAGGGGAGTACCAGGCCGCCGAAGGGCTCCAGAACGCCGAGCGCGGGCTCCGCTTCGCCCTGGGCGACTCGCTGGGACGCGACTTCGCCGTCGCCGACACGCAGCTGGCCATGCGCCCCGAGCCCCTTCCGCCCGTGGAGGCGCTGATCGGCCGCATGGCGGAGACCCACCCCGACTGGCGCCAGCTGGAATACGGCCTGGAGGCGCGGCAACGCCAGGTGGACCTCGAGGCGGCCAACCTCGGGCCCGAATTCTTCCTCTTCGGCCGCGTGCAGTACTCCACGCTCTGGTCGCGCGAGGGGAACGACCGGTTCAGCCGCGACCAGACCGACGACCTCGACGGCGCGCTGGGGATTGCCATGCGCGTCCGGCTCAACTTCTGGAGCGGCGCGGACAAGCTGAAGCGCCAGAAGTGGGAGCTCCAGAGCCTCCGCCGCAAGGCCGCCTACGCCAAGGACGGGCTGGAGACCCTGCTGCGCACCCAGTACGCGACCGTGGAGTCGCAGAAGCAGACGGCCGAAAGCGCCGCCGAGGCGCTGCGCCTCTCCGACTCCTGGCTGAAGGGCGCCGCCATGCGCTACGACATCGACCCCTCCGAAGGCGGCCTGCTCGTCAAGGCCTTCACCAACTGGGTGAAGATGCGGCAGACCTGGGCCAAGGCGGTCTATCAGTACAACTGTTCCTACGCCAGGCTGATGGCCGCCGCGGGCGTCCCCTTCCGGGACTACGGCTCCGTCGGCGAAGGCAAAACCCGATAAAAAGGAGCTTCCATGTTCCGAAAGACCCTCCTCTGCGTCGCGCTGGCCTCGATCGTCGCCCTCGCCGACGCCGCCCCCGATCCCGTGGGGCTGATCCGCGCCAAGGACAACGAGCTCCGCGGGCTGCTCAAGCAGCAGAAGAAGGCGGCCACGCCCGAGCGCCGCGAGAAGATCAAGACGCTGATCAACTCCGTCTTCGACTTCAAGGAGCTCGGCCGGCGCGCGCTCCCGAGCGCCACCTGGAAGGGGGCCTCGCCCGAGCAGCAGAAGAAGTTCGTCGACGAGTTCCGCCGCATGGTGGAGAACAACTCCGTCAAGCAGCTCGACTCCTACGAATCCGACAGCTCGCGCTACGAGCCCGCCAAGATCAACGGCGACAAGGGCGAGGTGACGGTGAAGATGTGGAACAAGGGGAACATGTCTGTGGTGGTCTACAAGCTCAAGCTCGAAAACGGGCAGTGGCGCGCCTGGGACTTCGTCATCGACGACCTGAGCACCATGCGCAACTACCGCGACCAGTTCGCCAAGATCCTCAAGGAGAAGGACCTGGACGGGCTGATCGAGACCATCTCGAAGAAGGCCGACGAGCCCTGACCGGGCCCGGATTCCGGCCTACGGTTCCGGCGGCGGAAGGGAGCACCCCTCGCCGCCTTCCTTTTTCTCGGGCAGGCGCAGCGCCGGGGTGAAGTCGGCCGTGCAGGGGTCGTCGGACCGCTCGCGGAACCAGATCACCTCGCCCTCGTCGCCCACGAAGAACCGCAGGCAGCGCCACCGCTTCGTCTCGGGCGACTTGGCCCGCATGCGGTGGTGCCCCGGGGCGAGTTCGGCGATCGGCAGGCCGGCGCGGAGCTTGACCCCGTCGACCTTCACCGCGAGCCACTCCTCCTCGTCGAGGAGGTTGACGGCGAAGCGGCCGCCGTCGGACGGTTCGGGGGCGGCGCCCAGCCAGGAGCGGACCATCGTCCCGCCCGCGACCAGCGCGGCGACCAGCGCGGCGGCGCCGAGGGCGCGGGGGAGGGCGTTTTCGGGGATCACCGCCATTTCCTCATGTTCCAGGAGAGCCCGCCGCGGAGGAAGAGCTCGAAGGTGGATTCGGCGGGGCGGTCCTGCAGCGCGCCGCCGTCCACCGGGTTGTCGCGGCTCTTGCGCGAGCGGTTGGAGAGGCCGGTCTCCACGCGCAGCGCCCACTTGCCGCCGTGCATCAGCGCGCAGCCGGCGCCGATCGAGCCGCCCTTGACCGCGACCAGCTCGAAGACGCCGTCCATCGGCCGCTTGGCCCCGGACTCCCACTCCACGTGGTCGTTGTAGGCGGTGAAGTGGAACCCCAGCAGGAGGTAGGGGTTGATCTCCAGCTTTTCGGTCAGCAGCCAGGTGTAGCCGAGGTGGGTCCGCACGCCGAACTCGAAGCGGTCCACCGTCCACTCCTCGATGCCGGGGTTGGTGGCCTCGTCGTACTTCATGCCGAAACGCGACCATTCGAGGAAGGCGCCGATGCCGACGAACCGGGCGTAGGTGACGCCGTATTCCACGTAGAGGGCGGGGGAGGCGTGGTGCAGCCAGTCCCAGGCCGAGGCGGAGTCGGTGTTGTGCGTGTAGTGGTCGACCCGCGCGCCGCGGTGGCCGCCGACGCCCCAGATTCCGCCCGCGCCGACGGTCAGCGTGAAGTCGACCGGGGTCTGGTCGCGGTAGAAGGCGATCGGCTCCTTCATGGCCTCCTCGCGCTCCTTCTCGGTCGGGATGGGGACCGCGGGGCCCGAGAAGAGGTCGGCGATCCGGTCGAGGGAGCCCTTGTCGTTCGAGCGGACCAGCCGCGAGGGGCCGCGCTTGCCGTCGTGGAAGACCACCACCCAGCTTTCGTTCCCGCTCCTCTTGAAGAGGAGGAGGTAGTCGTCGCGGCGGTCCTCGAGGATCTTGCGGACCTCGGGGTGGCGCGCCTCGAGGTCTTCGGAGGCGGCGTTCCCGCGGAGGTTGGCGGTCAGCCAGGCGGCGTACTTGCGGAAGGCGTCGTTGCGCTCCAGCGAGCCGGCGACGGCGCAGCGCGGGCGGCCCAGCTCGGGGTTGACCGTCCGCAGCTCGGCGCAGAGCGAATCGGGCGCCGGGGCCCAGGGGTCGCCGTTGGGGACGATCTCGAAGCGGGCGTCGCGGAAGAGCGTCAGCGGCGCCTCCTTGGCCAGGAGCGGAACCGCGGCGAAGAGCAGCAGGAAGGGGAGGAGCCGCCTCATCGCGCGACCTCCCGGTAGAGGCGCGTGCGGCGCTGGAGGTCGATCAGCAGCTGGGCGTAGAGCTCGTCGAGGGCCTGGAGCGTGAGCGGCCGGACGAGCGGGCGCTCGGCCTCCGCGATGCCGTAGGCGCGGTACTGCTGTAGCCTGTTGTCCCAGAGCGTCCAGACGAGCGCGGCGTCGAGCGCGGCGGGCTTTTCGCCGGGCTCGGAATAGCTGTTGGCGAGGGTGTAGTCGTAGAGGGAGCGGGCCCGCAGGTCGAATCCCACCGTCAGCTCGCCCAGGATCAGCACCAGGTCGGGCTCGGCGTCGCCGGCGCGCTGGAGGTCGCCCTGCCAGGGCCAGCGGACGGGCACGAAGACGGTCCCGTCCACCTGGTGGTTCTCGCGCGGCGCGAAGCCCAGCGAGTCGGGGCTTCCGAGCCGGAGCTCGCTTCCGAGCGCGTCGCGCGCCCAGGCGTCGAAGATCGAGTCGCTCCGGGCCAGCAGCACGGGGTGGACGTCCTCGCTGTAGATCTTCAGGTCCTCGACGAAGACGTCGCGCCCGACGAGGACGAACTCCTCGGGGACGAGCTTCGTGACCGCGAGGGAGCCGGTCGGCAGATCGGCGAAGGCGGGGTTGGCGCGCCAGAGCGCGGCCTGCTTCTCCGCGCATCCCGCGAGCGGGACGAGCAGCGCGAGCGCGAGGCCCGCGAGGAGCCCCCGCCGGGACCTCATGCCTCTCCCGCGCCCGTGGCGCCGTAACGTTCGCGGTAGGCCTTCATCCGGTCGAGCTGGTCGGGGGCGATGGGGAAGAGCGAGGTGATGGAGCGGTCGACGAGCGCCCCCATCAGGTCGTCGATGGTGATGATCGAGACGGTCTTGACGCCGTGCTCGCGGCGGACCTGCTCCAGCGCGGAGAGGTTTTCGTCGCCCACCTTCTCCATGCGGTCGACCGAGACGATTAGCCCCTCGATCTTCGCGTTGGGGTAGTTCTTCATCAGCTCCATCGTCTCGCGGACGGAGGTGCCGGCGGTGATCACGTCCTCCACGATCAGCACGCGGGAGGGCTTGTCGTAGGGCTGGCCGACGATCAGGCCGCCTTCGCCGTGGTCCTTGGCCTCCTTGCGGTTGAAGGAGACGCCGAGGTCGCGGTTGTAGAGCCGGTGGAGGGCCGCGGCCGAGGCGACGGCGAGGGGGATGCCCTTGTAGGCCGGGCCGTAGAGGTTGTCGATCGAGCCGCCGAAGTGGTGTTCGATGGCGTGCGCGTAGAATTCGCCCATCCGCGCCAGCTGCGCCCCGGTGCGGATCATGCCGGTATTGATGAAGTAGGGGCTCTTGCGGCCGCTCTTCGTGGTGAAGTCGCCGAAGCGGAGGGCGTCGCATTCCAGGAGGAATCGGACGAATGCTCTGCGGAAGGGTTCCATCTTTCGTTCTCCTAGGAGAGCTCGACTTCCAGTTCGGGCGAGACGCCGGCGTGGAGGGCGTCCCTGAGGAAGTCGAGCGTCGTGCTTCCGGCGCTCGGGCAGTTCCCGCAGGCGCCTGTGTAGTGAATGTAGACCGTTTTGCCCTCCAGGCCGGTCATTTCCGCGCCGCCGCCGTCGGCCGCGAGTCCCGGGCGGACCTTCAGGTCGAGCGTCCGCTCGATCAGGCGCAGCTGTTCGGGAAAGGGGAGGGCGAAGAAGTTCGCGGGCGGGGCGGGCTCGTCCGCGGCCTCGGCGGCCTCGCGAGCCCCCGACCAGGGGGTCAGGTGCTCCTCGAGGGTCATCGTGATCTCGGGCAGCAGCTCCTCCCAGTCGCCCTCGGGGACGAGGGTGACCACGGCGCTGTTCTCCAGGAGGAAGAGCGAGGAGACGAAGCCGGTGGAGAAGAGCGCCTTCGCGGCGGGGATCCCCTCCGCGTGCGCGGCGTCCCGGACCGAGACGGGCGAACGGCCGGCGACGGGAAGGTCGAGCCGGAACCTCCGGGCCTTGGGGTTGGGGGTCTCGAGGACCTTCGTCACGTTCACCATGTCCGCAAAAATAGGCAATTCCCCGTTACCGCCCCAATCCTCCGCATATGCTAAATTTCCGGCATGCGGACGCCCGAGGAAATCCCCTTCAAGGACCACGACTACGCCCTTTCGGCGGGCGACCGGGCGCTGGCGCTGATCAAGCTCCTCGTCCCCTCTCCGGAGGCGCGCCACAACCAGCTGGCCAATTTCGCCCGCTGGTCGCGGTTCATCCCCTTCAAGCCCTCGCTGAAGATTCCCTACGGCATGCGCTCCAAGAAGCCGCTGCAGCGGGTGATCCGCTTCTCCGACAAGAGCAACCCGCTCTACCTCGGGTCGCCGATCGTCCTGGCGGCGGGCGGCAACAAGGAGGGGGTCCGGCTGGCCGACTTCGCCGGGCTGGGCTTCGGCGGGGTCTCCGTGGGGACCGCGACCCGCGTGCCGCGCGAGGGCAACTCCTTCCGGCCGCGCATCCGGATGCTGACGGCCGACCGCGCCATCCAGAACTCCATGGGGCTCAACAACGAGGGGATCGACGTCGTCGCCAGAAGGGTCGACGAGCAGTTCGGCCGGGCGCGCAAGCGCGGGCTGGCCGTGGGCCTCTCCATCGCCGAAACCCCCGGGCTGGATGACGAGGAGGAACGCCTCGAGGACGTTCTCTACACCTTCCGCAAGGCCTACAACGTCGCCGAATACGTGGAGATCAACCTCTCCTGCCCCAACACCGGCTTCCGCCGCATCGACGCCCAGCTGAAGTACCTCGACCGGCTGCTCGAGAGCATCATGCGGATCCGCAGCAGCATCCCGGTGCGCAAGGCGGTCTACGCCAAGCTCAGCCCCGACATCGGCGAAAACCAGCTGCAGGCGCTCCTCGAGCTGGTCGAGCAGCACCACGTCAACGGGCTGGTGCTCTTCAACACCTTCCCCGGCGCCCGCTCCGAGTTCCTCGAGATGAAGAACTCGCCCGACCGGCTGCAGCCCGTGCGCGCCGACGGCGACCTGGGCGGCGTCTCGGGTCGCCCGCTCTACGTGAACACCTTCCGCGCGGTGGAGTACATCAAGAACAGGCTCCCCGACAAGAGCGTCATGGCCGTCGGCGGCATCGACCACGGCGCCAAGGTCTTCGACCTGCTGCGCATGGGGGCCGACGCGGTGCAGATCTACTCGGCGCTCTCCTACCGCTGGTTCGCGCCCCGCGCCATGCTGGCCGAGCTCTACGCCTGCCTGGCGCAGACCGACTGCGCCACGCTCTCCGATCTCCTCGACGGGGAGACCCCTTGAACCGCCTTTTCCGCGCCGCGCTTCCGCTTCTCCTCGCGGCGGCGCCGCTCTTCGCGCACTACGGCGAATTCGAAAGCGGCGAGGAGCTCCTCCGCCCGCTGGAACCGCCCCGGCGCCAGGCCGCGGTCCACTTCGGCGTCGACCTTTCGCCCAACCTCGTCTTCGGCCAGTTCGACCTCTGGAACGGGCTCTTCGTCTCGCGCTGGGGCGAGGACTTCGGTCTCGAGGCGGACGTCCACTGGGGCTGGGAGTACGAGGAGCTGCGCGAGACGCTGGCCGCCGGCCTGCTCTTCGGGAGCGAGGGCGACCTCGTGCGCGGCTTCCTCAGCTTCCGCGTCGGCGCGTTCCACCCCGCGGACTTCGCGAACGTCTCGCCCTGGCTGGGGCTGGGCTGGTCGCAGGAGTTCGTCGTCGGCGACCTGCTTCGCCTGGAGGCGGGCACCGAAGGGGGAGTGCGGCTGGGCGAGGAGTTCCACTACGTGACCGACGGCCCGCTCGGGACGAAGCGCACGCAGCTGGCGCGCTGCTGGGCGGCGCTCTTCTTCAAGATCGGGATCTGATCAGCGGGCGAGCTTCGCCTCCCTGGCCTGCAGCACGGCCAGGCTGCTCCACACCTCGGGCGTGAGCCACCCCTCTCCGGAGAAGGCGGCGTCCCAGATGCAGACGCCGGTGGGGTGGGGGAGGTCGCCCAGTTCGCGCAGGTGGTCCACCACCTCGGAGCCGCGTCCGCCGGAACCCCAGGAGCCGAGCCAGCCGGGCATGCCGATCAGCAGCTTCTCGGGCGGGAGGGCGGCGACGGTCCTGCACCAGTCCTGCTGCACGCTGTACTTGAAGAAGTGCTTCTCGGCCCCCTCGTAGAGGTCGTGGTAGCCCATCGACTCCACGAAGTCCACGCTGTCCTTCCAGTCGGGGATCCAGCCCATGTGCGGGGCGTTGTAGATGGGGGTGTGGAAGATGGCCACCGAAAGGTCCTTCGAGCGGGCGCGGAGCGCCTCTCCCAGCTCGCGGACGAAGTCGGCGAAGGGGGCGCGGTCCTCCTCGAAGACGCCGTTGCCCTCCAGGTCGACGTCCACGCCGTCGAGGCCGAACCGTTCGCACTCGGCCACGAGCCGCGCGACGAATCCGGAGCGGTGCCCGGCGAAGGCCGCGCGGGCCTTCTCCCAGTTCCAGGCGCCGTCGTAGTTGTAGACGCAGAGCGCCGCGGAGATGCCGCGCTCGTGCGCGAAGGCGACCACCTTCTCCACGTCGGAGGCGCCGACGCGGATGCCGTCGTGGCGGACGAACTCCAGCCCGCCGTCCACCGCGGGGCCCCAGAACTGCAGGCCCAGGCGGGTGACGACGTTTTCGGGACGGTGGTCCGCCCCCTCGAACCGCGTGGCGAGCGCCTTCAGGCACGCGTCGACGGCGTAGGGCGGAATCCAGCTCATCACTTCCTGCTTCATGCGTCCAAGTTAGCAGATTGCGCGCGGAACGGGAACGGAAAAACGCGCCTTCTTTGGCCAAAAACGGGAATTAACTAGATTTGGGCGCGCCCGGGTCGGGCGGTTTCCGCAGGTTCCCCATGCTCACAGTCAGCGACGTCTCCCTCTCGTTCGGAAAAAGGACCCTTTTCAAGGAGGTCGAGGCGACGTTCCTCCCGGGGAACTGCTACGGCCTGATCGGCGCCAACGGCGCGGGCAAGTCGACCTTCCTGAAGATCCTCAGCGGCGAGCTGGAGCCCAACACGGGCGAGGTGATCGTCCCCAAGGGCGAGCGGATCTCGGTCCTGAAGCAGGACCACTTCGCCTTCGAGGAGTTCCAGGTGCTCCAGACCGTCATCATGGGCAACGACCGCCTCTACTCCGTCATGCGGGAGAAGGACGCGATCTACGCCAACCCCGAGGCGACCGAAGAGGACTACATGCGCGCCGGCGACCTGGAGCACGAGTTCGGCGAGCTGGGCGGCTACAACGCCGAATCCGAGGCGGGCGACCTGCTCACCGGCCTGGGCATCCCCGTCGAGAAGCACCAGCTGCCGATGAAGGAGCTCGAGGCGGACGAGAAGGTGCGCGTGCTGCTGGCGCAGGCGCTCTTCGGCAACCCCGACATCCTGCTGATGGACGAACCGACCAACCACCTGGACCACAAGAGCATCAAGTGGCTGGAGGACTTCCTCTACGACTTCGAGAACGTCGTGATCGTGGTGAGCCACGACCGCCACTTCCTCGACCGCGTCTGCACCCACATCGCCGACATCGACTACGGCAAGATCACGATGTACACCGGCAACTACTCGTTCTGGTACCAGAGCTCGCAGCTGGCGCTCCAGCAGACGCGCGACCGCAACGCCAAGATCGAGGACAAGCGCAAGGAGCTCGAGGAGTTCATCCGCCGCTTCTCCGCCAACGCCTCCAAGAGCCGCCAGGCCAGTTCGCGCCGCAAGCTGCTGGAGAAGCTGACGCTCGACGACATCAAGCCCAGCACGCGCAAGTACCCGCACATCCTCTTCCAGATCGACCGCGAGGTCGGCAACCAGGTGCTGACGGTCGAGAACATTTCGCTCAAGGGCGAGGAAGGGGAGTTCTTCCGGAACCTCAGCCTGCACGTCGGCAAGGACGACAAGATCGCCGTGGTGGGCGAGAACGCGCTGGCCATCACCCGCTTCTTCCAGGTGCTCGCCGGCGAGATCAAGCCCGACTCCGGCGAGGTCCGCTGGGGCCAGACCACCACGCAGGCCTACTTCCCCTCCGACAACTCCGCCTACTTCGACACCGACTCCAACCTGGTCACCTGGCTCCGGCAGTTCGGCACCGAGGACGACGAGTCGATCTACCGCGGCTACCTGGGGCAGATGCTCTTCTCCGGCGAGGAGTCGCAGAAGCCCGCCCGGGTCCTCTCCGGCGGCGAAAAGGTGCGCTGCATGCTCTGCAAGATGATGCTGGCCAAGGCCAACGTCCTCCTCTTCGACCAGCCCACCGCCCACCTCGACCTGGAGAGCATCACCAGCCTCAACGACGCCATGTCGAGCTTCAAGTCGGCGCTGATCTTCGCCAGCTACGACCACGAGCTGGTCAGCACCGTGGCCAACCGGATCATCGAGTTCACCCCCAACGGGATGATCGACAGCTTCCTGGACTACGACTCCTACCTGGAATCGCCCGAAATCGCCCAAAGGCGCGAAAAACTCTACAAAGGCCTTCCCCGCGCCGCTTTCTGAACGGCGAAATAACTATAATCCCCGAAGCATTTCCAACGGAGATCCACATGTCCCTTTTCACCCGTTCCCGCGTTTTCGCCCTTTCGGCCCTCGCCCTGGCCGCCGCGCTCTTCGTCTCCTGCTCCCCGGCCAACAACAAGGAGGTCGAATCCCTCCGCAAGGAGCTGGACGAAGTCAAGATGGTGCTGAAGCACGCCGCCCGGCTCGACATCGACGAACTGGCCCCCCAGATCCGCGAACAGCTCGCCGCCGAAGAGGCGGTCCACGACATCCCCGAGGCCGACAGCCCGGTCTCCGGCCCCGACAAGCCCAAGGTGACGGTGGTCGAGTTCTCCGACTTCCAGTGCCCCTACTGCTACCGCCGCTCGATCGAGGTCAAGAAGCTGCAGGAAACCCATCCCAACGAAGTCCGCGTGGTCTTCAAGCACTTCCCGCTCAACTTCCACAAGATGGCCCCCGCCGCCCATGCCGCCTCCATGGCCGCGCAGAAGCAGGGCAAGTTCTGGGAATACCGCTACGAGCTGGCCGCCCACTACGGCGACCTGAGCGAGGAAAACCTCGTCGCCTCGGCGGCCAAGGTCGGCCTCGACGTGGAACGGTTCAAGAAGGAGATGGCGCTCGACGCCCAGAAGCAGGCGACCATGAGCCGCGACATCGAGCTCGGCACCAAGATCGGCGTGCGCGGCACCCCCACCTTCTACGTCAACGGCAAGTACTCCCGCGACTTCAGCTTCGAAACCGTCGAAAAGCTGCTGAAGAAGTAGCCCGGAAAGGAGTTCCACGATGAAGAAAGAACTGATCGCCCTCTCGCTCGCGGCCCTGATGGCCGGCTGCGGCTCCTCGGCCCCCAAGCCCGAGACCGCCCCCGCCGCCGCCCCGGCCCAGAACTGCTTCAAGGTCCGCGAAGCCCTCGAAAACGAGGACGTCCGCGCCTCCTACGCGCTCGGCTACGAAATCGGCGTGGCCTTCCGGAGCCTCGACACGAAGCGCATCGACGTCGACGCCTTCGTCCAGGGCGTCCTCGACACGCTGCAGGGCAAGCCCTCGCTGATCCCGATCGACTCGACCTACGCCATCAAGAAGGCCTTCTTCGACCGCATCCAGCAGGACATGGCCGCCGCCGAGCTCGAAAAGGGCGCCGCCTTCCGCGCCGAATGGCAGAAGGCCCACCCCGAGGCGGTCGTCTCCAAGTCGGGCCTGCTCTACCGCGTGGTCCAGCCCTCCGCCTCCGCCAAGAAGCCCGTCGAGGGCGACGAAGTGGCGGTCCACTACGTCGGCAAGCTGGCCGACGGCTCGACCTTCGACAGCTCGAAGGAGCGCGGCACCCCCTTCATGTTCAAGCTCCAGCCCGGCACCGTCATCGAAGGGTGGAACGAAATCCTCCCGCTGATGAACGAAGGGATGAAGGTCGAGGCGGTGATTCCGCCCGAACTGGGCTACGGCGACCGCAACATGCGCGTCATTCCCCCCAACTCCACGCTGGTCTTCGAAATCGAGCTGCTGAAGGTCAACCCCGACTCGGCCCAGGTCGAAGCCCTCGTGAAGGGCCAGCCCCTGCCTCCCGACCAGCCCGCCGTCGCGGATTCCGCGGCCGCTCCCGCCGCCGACACCGCCAAGGTCGAGGCCAAGCCCGCGGAGGCCAAGAAGGACGCCAAGGCCGAAGCGAAGCCCGCGGAAGCCAAGAAGGACGCCAAGGCCGAGGCCAAGCCCGCGGAAGCCAAGAAGGACGTCAAGGCCGAAGCCAAGCCCGCCGAAGCCAAGAAGGAAGCCAAGGCCGAGGCCAAGCCCGCCGAAGCCAAGAAGGACGCCAAGGCCGAGGCCAAGCCCGCGGAAGCCAAGAAGGACGTCAAGGCCGAAG
>JAEEGL016333786.1_pt1 | contig 18711 bp, 14 predicted proteins | sample 9134231 | NCBI WGS metagenome assembly JAEEGL01 (sample SAMN16246548, study PRJNA631951) | gut metagenome | biome: gut microbiome; feature: rumen; material: fiber-attached | host: Bos | place: Iran: Karaj | collected 2018-10 | reverse complement strand
GAATTTGAAAACGTCTCGAAGCAGTACCGCCTGGGGCTTGTGAGCACCGGGACGCTCGCGCACGACCTCAACCGCTTCTGGCAGACGCGCATCCTGGGCCGCGAGGACCCGTACCTGAAGATCGGCGAGACGAACGACCGGTCCACGAAGGGCGAGAGCGACTACGTCTGGGCACTCCGTGACATTAATTTCAAGGTCGAGCAGGGGGATGTCGTGGGCATCATCGGGCGCAACGGCGCCGGCAAGTCGACGCTTCTGAAGCTGCTCTCGCGTGTGACGGCGCCGACGACGGGCGTCATCCGCGCCCGCGGGCGCATCGCCTCGCTGCTGGAGGTGGGGACGGGCTTCCACCCGGAGATGACGGGCCGCGAGAACATCTTCATGAACGGCTCGATCATGGGGATGAGCCACGACGAAATCACGCGCAAGCTCGACGAGATCGTGGACTTCAGCGGCTGCGAGCGGTATCTGGACACGCCGGTCAAGCGCTATTCGAGCGGCATGACCGTCCGCCTCGGTTTCGCCATCGCCGCCCACCTTGAACCCGAGATCCTCGTCGTCGACGAAGTCCTCGCCGTCGGCGACGCCGAGTTCCAGAAAAAGGCCATCGGCAAGATGCAGGATGTCTCCCGCGGCGGCGGAAGAACCGTGCTGTTCGTGAGCCACAATATGCGGTCGGTGAGGAATCTGTGCACTTCATGTGTGGTGCTTGAAAATGGTCAAATGGTTTTTAGGGGAAATGTTGATGATGGCATCGATTTCTATATGCGGACGGGAGCATCTTCTCAAACGACCATGGACATTTCTAACGAACCGCGTTCAACAAAAGGCGATGGGACTTTTCGCTTCACTCGGATTCGCATTCTTAATGAACATGGAGAAGAAGCGGATCCTCATTGTGGTCGATTAATGAAAGTTGAACTTAGCTTTAGTGTAACTGATGCTATACGGCAGGGCCGAGTGTCCATTGGCTTCTATGATCCATATGGTGCATTGATTTCTACGTTTCCGATTGAACTCACCAAGAGTTTTGTGCCCTTTGAGAAAGGAGAACATACAGCTATGCTTGAAATCCCGAAGCTTCCGCTTACTCAAGGACAGTATGGTATCGGTCTTTGGGGGGGAGAAGCACAGGGACATGGTGATTATCTTCTCGGTGTTATGAAGTTTAACGTTGTTGATGATGATTATTTCGGAACGGGAAGAATGGTCAGTGAACATTTGAATGGGAAAGCCGTGTTGATTGACCATAACTGGAGTTTTCCAAAGTGATTTCTAAAGCTACGACATGTATCCGGAGAAAAAAGAATGAAACGCGAGTCTTGATTTTGTCCGAGGAATAATGATTCTTAGGATGCTAACCGTTCTTACCTCTTTGAATATTCAAGCAAAAATGAAAGGGATTGCGGAATGAAACTTCTTCTTGTCGGCGGCACGGGTGTTCTCTCTTCGGCGGTAACGGCAGAGGCCTTGAAACAGGGCATCGAAGTTACGATGATCACGCGCGGGAAAAGAAACATTCCTGTTGGCGTCGAGTCCATCATTTGTGAATGCCATCAATACGAAAAAATCCGCACGGCTCTTTCCGGACGTCGCTTCGATGCAACAATCGATTTCCTTTGTTTCTCCAAGAAAGAAATGGAGGAAAGTTTTCGCCTCTATTCGCAGATTTCATCACAATATGTTTTCATCTCTTCCTGCATGGTCTATGACACACGAGTTGGAGGGTGGATGGAGGAAAATTCCCCAAAAGTTCTTCCAATGTGGCAGTATTCCATTGGTAAGTGGGATTGCGAACTCGCCTTGAACCAACTGGCTCTTGGCTCTGATTGTCATATCACCGTAGTCCGTCCAGCAGTAACATATGGAGATACTCGCATTCCCTACGGAGAAGGTCCAAAGTATGGTTTTCATTGGACACTGGTAGCTCGTATTCTCGCGGGGAAACCCATTATTCGCTGGAATGGTGGAGTCAACCGCTGTAACATAACCCGAGTAGAAGACTTCGCTGTTGGATGTGTTGGGTTAATCGGCAATTCAGCTGCATATGGAGAAGCCTTTAACATTTGCGGTGAAGAAACTCCGTCCTGGGCGGAAGTGCTAGATGCTCTTTCGATTGCACTTGACACGAAAGTGCCAACAATTGACATTTCTAGCGAATTCTATGCTCGGGAGTGGCCAGAACGTTCTGGTGCAATTCTCGGTGGACGATCAATAGACTCCCTTTATCGGAATGACAAGATCAAGTCCGTTGTTCCTTCTTTCCATCAGAGCATAGGGCTGATGGAGGGTGTTGCAAAAACAGTAACGGCCTACAAAGAGCAGAACTTCCAGCTCGGAATTGACTGGCGGTATGACGCCGATAGTGATCGCATCATAAACAAATGGTGCAAAATCAAAGGTATTTCTAGGCAAGGATTACATCTAAGATTTGTGGATTATTTAGGAAATGCAACACTTCGAGACCGAATGACGTATGCCAAGGTTCGTTATAAGGATTCATTTGCCTTGAGAGCAATCCGACGAATACGAAAGATATTCAAATGAATCACGACGTGTTAAGGATATTCAACAGATGGTTAGTGCAAATAACAAATGTGAATGTACTGGCTGCGGCGCTTGCATGGATTGCTGTCCAAAGAACGCCATTAGCCTCGTTGAGGACGAAGAGGGATTCCGTTATCCGAGAGTGGATGAGACACGTTGTGTTCATTGTGGAAAATGCGAGTCCGTTTGTCCAATGAGGCACAACGATGCAAGCGTTGACAATAGTGCAATCAAGAGATCTCCAAAGTATTTCGCTGGACAATTGCTCAATCGAGAAGAATTGAGCGAAGTCTCCTCGGGTGGTGCGTTTTGGGCTTTTGCTCAAACGGTCATTCAGGAGAAGGGCGTTGTTTATGGAGCCATTCAAATTGGGGTAGACATCGTTCGGCATGTTCGTGCGGAAACCATTGAAGAGGCGGTGCAACTTCGCCGCTCGAAATACTTGCCGAGTTCCATGGATGGAGTCTACCGTGCCGTTAGGAAAGATTTGCAGGATGGCCGACAAGTCCTATTCTCTGGAACCGGATGCCAAGTTGCCGGACTTGTCTCTTTCCTTGAGAAATCGTATGCGAACTTGACAACCTGCGATGTTGTTTGCCATGGAGTTCCGTCACTTCTTGTTTGGCAAACCTATCGAAGGGAGCATGAGCAAGAGGTTGGCAAACGAATGACGAGGCTTGTGTTTCGAGACAAGTCGGCGGGTTGGCGAAACAACCAATACAGGATTGAATATGATGATGGTAGCATTCTGACGGAACCCAGCACAAAGCAAGCCTTTCACGCAGGATACCTCGCAGGGTTGTTTTCTCGTCCCTCCTGTGGGCGTTGCCCTTTTGCCGTCGTGCCCCGTATCGCCGACATCACACTTGCCGACTACTGGCAGTACAAGGGAGAATTGACAGACGATTTGGCTTGCCTTGGCGTTTCATTGATATCTGTCAATTCACGGAAAGGGGCACTCCTTCTTGCAAAAGCACGTCAATTCATGCATTTGGAGCCAACCTCATCCAAAAAAGCTTTGAATAGTTGTCGTCACATGTCTCATGCACCTGCGGAATCACCGAATCGTGCACAGTTTTTTAAGGATTTCAAGAAACAAGGCTATGGTGAGGCCGTTGCCCGAAATCGAATAGTATCGAACCGTCCCCGTATGTCGTGGCGTGACAAGTGGCTCCATCGAATCAAAACCATTTGCAGTGGCCTTCGTCGTCGCGAAACCATTCCTGCAGATACGGTTTCTCTTTTGAGGGACTACTGTCATGAACTTGGTCTCGTACCGCACATACCAACGAACTTTTTCAGATCGATTGTACTGTTTTTCACACATTCCTCCATTTCCCTTGTCATCTCCAAGAATGAATGGGACAAGCGTCTTGCGCGACATTTTAGGATTCCATCGTCCAATTGGGAACCAATTGCCGCAGAAGCGAACCACTATTTCGCAATGAAGGAAACTTTGGAACTTCTTGCAGCGAAGAGAGTTCCGGTTTATTTCATCAACCGTGTGGGGCTTGAGAAGGATCCTGCATGGCGATATGCTGAATCTGCCATGCGACGCATGGAGAATGGTCTTGACTTTCCAACCATGTATGATGCGCCAGAACTCTACGAAACGGATCTCCGGGAGTTGTTCGGCGATAAGTACTCGGCAGAATACATCGAGGCCATGGGCCGCATTCCCCAAATAGTTAGGACTGGTAATTCATACCGACACCTCGATTGCAATAGCGATTTCATCAACATCGTGGGGGGAAGGCGCGTCACATGTCATCAACCCGGGACTGCTTCGAGAACACTCCATATCTATGGACGATGCGGAGCATTCGGCTATGCCGTGGAAGATGCTGATACGCTTCCAAGCCGAATACAGGAAGAACTACTCCGAGTTGGATATTCCGATATTCGTGTCGTTAACCACGGTCTTTGGGGGGCTAGCGATATCCTTATTGACGAGAATTTCATGCGGGACGCACCAGGAATGGGGGCCAACGACATTGTCCTTTTCTATCGAAAACATCCTGACAAACGTCTGATCCCACAATTGGAAAAAGTGGGTCTTCTCTATTTCGACATTACTAAGGAATGGCATCAAGCGCCGGAAGCCAAATGGTGCTTCTATGACAGACCTGGACACATGAACAGGATTGGGTACCAAATTGCCGCGCGAATCATAGTTTCCCGCCTCGTTGAAACGAAATTTCAGATGCTTCCAACGATAAGGAAATCATCTGACGAATTAAAAACACCTCACTTGGCGAGTTTCCTTAAATCACAATCGAATGACATCTTTCTTCAAGAAATTCACGACTATGTAAACAGCATCCTCGCTGCGTATCCCCGCAACACGGGCGAAATCTGCGGTGCCATCGTCATGAACTGCAATCCTTTCACGAAAGGTCACCGATATCTTATCGAGTTCGCGGCGAAAAAGGTTGATCGCTTGTACATATTCGTTGTTGAAGAGGACAAATCCTTTTTCCGATTTGAAGACCGCTTCCGCATGGTGAAGGACGGAACGAAGGACATTCCGAACGTGGTTGTTGTTCCAAGCGGCAACTTCATCATTTCATCGTTGACATTCCCAGAATACTTCATGAAAGATTATGTCAAGGAAAAGAATTTCGATGTTTCTTCCGACATACGAACGTTTTGTGAACACATCGCTCCCGCGCTTGACATAACAATCCGTTTCGTCGGAGAGGAGTTGACCGATCCCGTCACAGCCAACTACAATCGCTGCATGCATGATTTGCTTCCGCAGTATGGAATGTCGTTGTGCGAAATCTCCCGGTTGAGAAAAGAAGATGGCACAGCTGTTTCAGCAACGGAAGTGAGAGACTTTCTTGCTCATGGGAATCTGTTGACCATAGAGGCGCTTGTTCCAGAATCCACGCTCCAAGTCATAAAAGAGCGGTATTGGGTAAATGTCTGTTGCAAAAATGCACCGAATGAGTAACACGTCTATGAACATTCTTCTTGATATCTGCAGCCTTGAGAATCGAGGCGACTGGCTGATGTTCGAGGCGATGCTTGAACAGGTCCGGTCGAGGCGTCCCATGGCAAGGATCGGGGTGCCTGAATGGGTTTACAATCTGAATCCGGGTATCTACGCGCCGAAAGGTGTTGTCCCAGTGATAAACCCTGTAGGCAAAAGCGAATGGCTCCGGAAAACGATGACGAAGGTGGGGGCTTTCCTGTTGAGGCGTCGGCGCCCATTGTTCTCGGATGAAATTGACCTTGTGCTGTTCTCGCCTGGCTTCCGTTTCTCCGACCAGTTTGAGGTTCCGCCAGAACGCTACCTTGTCGCAGAACAAAAATGGTTCGGTAGTTTCCGCAAGAAGGGGCGCCGGTTTTACTTTATGCCACAGGCATTCGGACCGTTCTCGGTGGAGGCGACCAAGCTCAGGATGAAGAGATTGTTTGCTCTCGCGACGCACATATATCCAAGAGAGAAGACGTCCTATGCGAGTGTTTTGCCGCTTGTGTCTGATTCGAGCGCGGTTTCAGTTTCGCCGGACTTCACCTGCCTATACAGGGGCGAGGACTATCCGCTCCCGTTCGGCAAGAGAGAGTATGTGGTCGTCATCCCCAACCGTCAGATGCTTGTGCGTGCGCCGGATGGTATTGCTGGCAAGTACTGCGATTTCATGTTGAGCCTCATTAGGAGGCTGAGGGTACGTGGGGAGAACATTGTTCTACTCAATCATGAAGGCACAAGCGACATAGGGCTTATTGAAGTTCTGAATGCGTCGATTGACAACTCCGGATTAGCCGTATGCGGCGTCTCCGGCGGTGCCTGCAAGAGCGTGATCGCCGGGGCAAAGCTTGTTGTCACGTCTCGCTTCCATGGGCTTGTGAGCGCACTATCGGAGGGCGTCCCTGCGCTTTGCACCAGTTGGAGCCACAAGTATCAGGAGCTGGTGGGGGAAATGGACTGCCCGCAATCATGCATTAGCCTGAAGTCCGTGGATGATGCTCTTTGCGTTGTCGAGGATGCTCTGGCGATGCCGGAAAAGTACACCTCCTCTGCTTCAGCCCGCGCCACTCTTGAGCGCAGGGTTCTGGCTATGTGGGACGAGATTATCCCTGTGGAGAGCGATGTCAAACCATGCGGCAAATGCTTTCACAATACAAGAAAAATGTTTTACATAGCGCCATGTCGTTGGGCTGGCATGTTGTGGCCGGCAAAGCTGCCAATTAAGTTGGTTCGTAAGGTGTGGATGACCTTCGGCCCACGATAGTGGCAAGACTATTGTACATTATGCAACGAAACTTCGCGATTGATTTCATCAAGGGCCTAGCGATAACTGGCGTCGTCATGGGGCATACACGCGCCTTCCCTTGGGCTTCGCCATTTTTCAACCTTTGGCACATGGCTGCTTTCTTCATAATCGGTGGGTGGTTTTTCAGCGAAAAGTATTGGAATGACATCGGTAGTGTTGGATTGTTTTGCTGGAAAAAGGTTAAACGAATTTGGTGGCCGTTTGTCCTCTGGTGTTCCCTTTTCATCGTATTTCATAATCTTTTCATGAAGATTCATGTCTTTTCCGACAACACCGACATGGCGTGGAAATGGCTTTCGGCGGATTACTACCGGATATGGTCATGTCGGGAAATTATGAGGAAGCTGATTCCTGTCGTTACGCTTAGGGGGAATGCCTGCCAAATGGGTCCCCTGTGGTTTTTGAGAGTCATGTTCTTCGCGTCATTATTCTATTGCCTTGCCGGATATGTTTTGACACAGCTGAAGCTCGATCGCGTCATCTGGCTGTCCGCTGCGAGTCTCCTCGCATTGGTTTTTGCGCGCTATTACTACCCGCGGCCATTGTCGATAATAATGCGCTACGTCGGGGAGAAGCATGTCCTTATTGCCTTCCCCCTTATCCACCTCGGCTATTTGCTTCGGAGATTTAACGTTGACTATTCGCAAATAAAGGGTCGCTCCGTGGTTCTGCTAGGGGCGGCATGCCTTACCCTTCTTCTAGTTTTGATGTCAGTGCGGACGACCATTATCTACTCAAGGTGCCAGTTTCCGCGCATCTATATGCTGCTACTGTCGGCGCTGGCTGGGTTCTACTTCGCAATGGCATTGTCGTATGTCCCCTTCATTTCCACCATTTTCTCTTTCGTCGGCAAATACTCAATGTCCATTCTGATTTTCCACTACATCTCATACGATGTCGTGGATGCGATGAGGGTTCTGCTCAATGATCTGCCTTGGGAGTATGTTTCATCTTTTCCCATCATACGTGCCGATTGGAGATGGGGAATATGCTACGTGATTGCCGGTGTTGGCGTACCAATCATACTGAATATTGCTTGGCAAAGAATATATCGCCATCTTAATGGACAGACGGAAAGTGTGCGCCCCCGAGATTAACACAGAGACACAAAGACGCAAAGCCACAGAGCCGCAGCGCGGCATGCTCGTCTATATCTTCAACCACGGAATACACTGAATACACGGAACGTGGACCGAATTGAATTATTCGCGCTGGGTATCGGTGCTGAAACCACGAAAGACACCAAATACACGAAACAAGCGCTCCTCCTTCGCCGAGTTCAAGGCTATTGTTGTCAGATACTATTTGTCAAACTTAAACATTGACAAACGACAGGATTCTGGAATAGCATTTCCCGCAACGGCAGGAAATGTACCATGATTGATCAACAGACGTTAGAAAACATTGTTGCGAAGCAGCGGGATGTGGAGTCCAGACGTGATGCGGGGCTTCCCAGAGTCCTCCCCATCCACGATGCCACCCTTGATTCCCATGCGCTGGTTTTGACAGGGGTCCGGAGAAGCGGCAAGTCAACGGTCATGTCGCAGCGCATCCGAAAGGATCCCCATGGGTGGTTCTACCTGAAGTTCGACTCCCCGCAACTCGTGGACATGACGCTGGCGGATTCCGAAACGCTGGACGCAGTCATTGCCAAGAGCGGCGCGAGAAGCCTCTACTTTGATGAAATGCACGAACTGGACGGCTGGGAGTTGTATGTCTTGCAGAAGCTGGACGAGGGGTTCAGGGTTTGCGTGACGGGTTCCAACGCCTCGATTCTAAAAGGGGAACGCGCGACAAAGCTGACCGGTCGCCACATTTCCCGCGAACTGTTCCCGTTTTCGTTTCTGGAGTACTGCGACTACCTTGGCAAGGAGAGCGACTGGCGGGAAATCGACAACTATCTTCGCGACGGAGGCTTCCCCCAGTACTTGAAGACGAAGGACGAATCCATCCTTTTCGAGCTTTTCGACGACATCATGTACCGAGATGTCATCGCCAAGCACGGTGTTCGCGAGATGGCTGCCATCCAACGGCTCGCAGCCTACCTTGTGGAGAATCCGGGTTGCCGATTCTCGGCGACGAGAATGCTCAAGGCCCTCAATGTGGCGGCCGCCGGCACGGTACTTCAATGGTGCGACTGGATGCAGGACGCCTATCTATTTCATTTTGTCCCGAAATACAGCGATTCGGTCCGTGCGCAGCTCGTCAACCCACGCAAGGTGTATTTTGTCGACACGGGCTTGGCGAATGTCATTTCCCGGCGCATTGTCTTCAACGATGCCCTGTGCTTTGAGAATCTCGTTTTTCTTGCCTTGAGGCGGAAATATCGTGACATCTACTACCATGACGACGGAGGAGAATGCGATTTCGTGTGCATGGAGCACCACATTCCGAGAACGGCCGTGCAGGCATGCGTCAAACTGACGGAAGCCGACAGGGAAAGGGAGGTCGGCGGCCTTGCTTCGGCCATGAGGCGTTTCGGGATTGACGAGGGTTTCATCGTTACGAAAAGCATGAAGCTGGACATCAAGACAGAGGAAGGCTTGATTCATGCCGTTCCGTATGCGGAGTTCTTCGCATGATTCACACAGGGTCGCGTGCGCGGGACGCCGTTTGCCCGCAACCTCCATCTGTGGTATGATTCGACCTGCGCGCGACAACGCAGTCCAGCCTTGAATTCATGAACAGCATCAAAGGTATTGCCGTCTTGACATGGGCCCAACGATGAACAAGATTGACACCATCACTCTGCACGGGTTTAAATCCATCCGTGAACTTGTTGCGTTCCCATTGGGGAACTTGAATCTCATCGTGGGGGCGAATGGAGCAGGGAAGAGCAATTTCATCCAAGCATTCCGGCTGGTGAGGGCCATGCTCCTCAAGGGCTTTCAAGACTATGTGGCCCGCCATGGAGGCGCCTCCTCCTTTTTGTTCGGAGGTCCCAAAACCACCGAAAGCGTTCAGGCCGAGTTTGTGTTCGGGGACAACTCTTATCGATTCACACTTCGTCCAACCGTTGACGACAAATTCTCCATCACAGAGGAACACCGCTACTTGGACAACAACTGGAGGGTGTTTTCCCGTGGAGAACTTGAAAGCCGCCTTGTCGATGAAAAGGATGACGAGTCCTCCATGCGTCCCGGGGTTCCGGGTGTCGGTCACTATGTTTACGCAGCCATCTCTCGTTGGATGATCTACCATTTCCATGACACGGGGGACTTCGCTCCCATGCGCGGAAGTTCCATTGTCGAGGACAATGAGCGATTGCGAGAGGATGCCGCGAACATCGCGCCGTTTCTCCGGCGTCTCCAGCGAGGAGTGTCGTTTGAACAAAACTGCTACGCCCGGATTCTGGATGCGACCCGCCTCGTTGCGCCGTTTTTCGACGGCTTTCTTCTGGATTCTTTCCAGTCCGGCCCCGCAGAAAAGGTCAAGCTTGCATGGAGACAGAAAGGTTCCGACTACCCGTTCCAACCCTACCACCTATCCGACGGAACACTTCGATTCATTTGCCTGGCCACAGCGCTTCTTCAGCCACACCCTCCTTCCACGATTGTCATCGACGAGCCTGAACTTGGGTTGCACCCGCAAGCCGTGGACATTCTCGCGGAACTCCTGAAAATTGCCTCCGCCCGGACCCAGGTCATTGTGGCAACGCAGTCGCCGCAATTGCTGGACTCGTTTGACGTCGAGGACATCATCGTAGCATCGCGGAAAAACGGGGAGACCTCTCTCGGCAGATTGGATTCCAGAGACTATGCCGCATGGCTCAAAGACTATTCCCCCGGAACCCTATGGGCCAGCAACGTAATCGAGGGGGGACCTGTTCATGAATAAGGATGTCTATCTCGTTGTGGAAGGCAGGACGGAACAACTGTTCATCGGGCAGGTTCTCGCCCCCTATCTGGCCCCCATTGGATTGTTTCTCCATCCGACCCAGCTACCAAAATCAGGAACCCCGGGCGGCGATGTCCGCTTTTCCCGGGCGTCAGTATGTGTCTGTAACTTCCTCAAGCAACGGAAGGACACCCTCGTATCCACATTCTTTGACTATTATGGTCTCCGGGATTGGCCTCAGTTGGACGAGGTCCATTCGCTGTGTTCCCCGGAGCCGAAAACGATTGCAGACACCCTAAACGAGGCAGCCATCCATGCCGTTGGTCAAATGCTCCCAGACATACCCGTACGGCAGCGGTTCATTCCATTTCTGGCGGTTCATGAGTTCGAGTCATTGCTTTTCAGCGATCCCGTTGCCTTGTCAGAAGGGGCCAATGTTCCTATCGGGCTGATTCATGAAGCACTTGCGGAATGCGGCACGCCAGAAGGGATCAACAACAATCCTGAGACGGCTCCGTCAAAGCGACTGGAACGATGGACCCAACGGACCTATGGGAAAACAACCACGGGCATTGCGATCGCCGAAAGAATCGGCATAGAGGCTATGAGAAATGCCTGTCCGAATTTTGACGCCTGGCTGAAGCGACTGATCGACGGGGAGCGATGACCGCCATGCCCAAGATTTCCGTCATCATGCCCGTCTACAACGTGGAGCCATATCTCCGCGAAATTGATTCGTAACCGGTATTGCCATTCGTTTTGAGATTCGCGAAAAAATGAAGACAAAGAACATCCTTCTTGTTTCGCATTATTTTGGCGTCACGGGCGCCCCGATATCGCTTTTGCGCCACGCGAAGTACATGCTGTCTGCTGGCTATAGGGTTGATGTCTGGACCTTGGATTATTATCGCGACAACGGTCTTGAGCCCGAGTATCTTTCCGCAGGCTTGCGCATTCGTCATGTGAAGAATGACGAGGCGGAAATAGCCGACGCAATGCGCAGCGCAGACGTGCGATATGATTTGATTCTTTGCAACACGATATGCACCTACAAGTGCGTGAAGGTTTGCCAGAGGATGGGAATTCCCACGATTTGGTTTGTCCGGGAAACCGTTCTTGTCGACGAATGGGCCATCCAGAACTCCAGTTTCCGCAATGTCTTCAAGCGATTCTACAACATCTACTGCCCCTCGGAGTATACAGCCTCCCAAATACGATTCTACAACAAGAATATTCGTGTTGTGCGCAATGCAATCGTCGATGATTTTTCTGGATACACTCCGATGGCGGACACCCTTCGCTTGGGATATATCGGATCCATCATTCCGGTGAAAGGCGTTGACGTACTCGTGGACGCATTCCTCAATGTGTGCAACTGCTTACACGGAATGACGTTGTGCATTGCCGGACGAATCGTGTCGCAATATGCCAGAAGTATTGTTGCGCGGACGCAAGGGAATTCCTCGGTTGTATGGCTTGGAGAAATCAGGGGGGCTGACAAAAAGCGGTTCTTCGACTCCATTGATATTCTCTGCGTTCCGTCGCTGGAAGAGCCGTTCGGACTTACAGTTGTGGAGGGGGCAATGTACGGGAAAGTGGTGATAACAACGGATAGGACTGGTGCAAAATGCTTTGCGGAAGGGATCAAAGGCGCGATAGTCAAGTCAGGATCCATTAAGGCGTTGGAAAAGGCATTGCTACGTTTTTCAAATCTTGGAAGTAGAAATTTGCGTTTGTTACAGGAACGCACACGCGAGCTGTATCTGAAATACGGGACAATAGACCGGGAACGCGAGGATGTGCTGAAAATGGTGGAGGACAACTTGGACAACACGCCTCCTCCGGCTATGAACCATTGGCTGGATGACATGCTTGAAGGACATGCATTGCCCTCTCGGGCATTAAGGAAGGTGTCCAGATTGTATTTGAATCTTATGCTGAAAATGAGAAGCAGAGGAAAGTGGAGCGCGATTGCGTCAAGATGTTCTTGTTAATTTTTTACATGTGAAAGATTCCCTTGTAATCCGGAACGTTGTTTGAGATACTTCCCACCACACAAAGAGTCATTCCATTAGGTAGACAGCAACGATAACACCACACAAATCTCTTCACCCATATCCGCCATGCCCACAGGATCCTTCATAATGACCATCCACAATCGGCAGTTCTTGATACTGTTGATAAACCAGGTTCTCAAGCAGACGTATCGGGTAGTTTAAACGCAATGGCTAACAGTAAGTAGGTCGTGATATGGTTGATCACAAATTGCCTTTGGTTTCTTTTGGAATGCCTGCATACAAGGGCGCCCACTTCAAAGAGGCGCTTGAATCGATCAAGAATCAGACAGTCTCGGATTTTGAGGTGATTGTCCAAGACGATGCGTCTCCTGAAGACTTGAGGTCTGTATTTGACGAGGTCTGCGCAAATGACAAGCGTTTTTCTTTTGATAGAAACGAGGAGGACTTGGCGCCTGACATTGTGAAAAACTGGGATATAACGTTGCGCAAGGCCTGCGGTCAATTCTTTGTCTTGGCTTCGGACGATGACATATACGAGCCGACCTTTCTTGAAAAACTTCTGTCGTTGGCAAAGAAATACCCAACAGTGGATATTTTCAATGGACGCTATGACAGATTCAATGATTCCGGTATTTGTGGAATGGTTGCGAAGCCGGCGGAATATGAAAGTCAAACGGAGTGCATGTACGCAATGACATGTGAACGCCGTTATCCCATCGCACCAAATGTCATGGTCAGAACCAAAGCCTTGCGGGATATTGGCGGGTTCGTAGACTTACCTGCGGGGACGGCAAGCGATTACCTTACATGGCTCAAACTTGCCCGCAATGGATATGTCACATCGAATGATATCCTTTTGCATTGGAGATACGATGGCTCCAGCATTACATCCAGCAAAAGTCAGTACTGGCTATCTCAAAAAATCGCCGGAATGCGTCTTGCCCAGCCAATTTGGATTGAATTGGCGAAATCTCTTTCCCCTCAAACCGATGCTGAGTCCTTTCAGAAATCATGCATCCTGAATCTGGTGACCAACGGATATGAAAACTGGATGATTATGCCGTTGATGGGAAAGGCCACCAAGTCAACATATGTCAAATTTCTCTTTGAAATGTTGAAATCTGGGAAAATTGGCAAACGATACTTCGTGCGCTCCCTCGTCAAGTGCATGCTCAGCAAACGGAAATGGAGGTGACGATGAGAGTTGCCATCTTTGGTGCAAATGGTTTTCTGGGGCGACATCTCTGCCGTTATCTATCCGACAAGGGAGTAAAATGCAGTGGATTTGATGTTCAAGTTTCCCAGACAGAGGAGAGTGGATATTTCACATATTCCCGTTGCAACATCACTGACGAAGTGTGGTGGGACACTTTTATTCCCCAAGATTATTCGGCTATTTTCTTTTTCGCTGGACTATCCGGTCCAGAGCAGAGTTTTCGGGATGCCTCATTGTTTGAGAATGTCAATGTTGGAGGAATGATCAATCTGTTGCGTCGATTGGCTTGTTTCGGCACCAACGCTCCGAAAATCATCTTCCCGTCCTCTCGCCTGGTATACCGGGGCGGGGGGATGGTTACAGAAGACAGTCCCTTAGAACCACGATCCGTATACGCCGCAAACAAACTGGCTTGCGAAAGCTTGCTTTCCGCATATCATCACCGCTATGGCCAGCCATTTGCCGCTCTACGTATTTGTGTGCCGTACGGGAATCTGCTTTCAAAAGAGTATTCGTATGGAACGCTTGGCTTCTTCATTGCTCAGGCAGTGTCAGGTCGGCCAATAACCGTTTATGGGGATGGTCGGTGCAGGAAGACATATGTTTTCATAGAGGATCTCTGTCGCATTTTTGACAAGGTTATGTTGAATCCGCGAGCAATGGGTGTTTTCAATGTCGGTGGGCACGATTACTCGCTGAAAGATGTTGCCGATATGGTTGCCAAAAAGTTCAAAGGAAATGTTGCGTTTGTGCCATGGCCCGAGGAGGCCTTGAGAGTGGAGATGGGCGACATTTCGCTGGATGCAACAAAGCTGTCGAAGACGATAGGCTACGTCGAATACAAGCGCATGGAGGAATGCGTCGATGAATTCTGATCCTGTTGAGATTGCTCTGCCTTCAGATCAGAATTACTTTCCTGGTCTTTTGGTTACGATGTTCAGCTTGGCCAAGAACGCATCCCAAGAAGCGTTCTTGTCGTTCAACATACTTGACGGCGGCATTGAGGACAGTTCGTTCAAGGAATTGGAAAAGGCTGTTTTGCGCGTACATGCCAAATCGAGAATTCGGAGATTTACAATAGACGAGCAGATTTACGATCAGTTTCCTTCCTTTCATGGCAACCGAATGACATACGTTCGGTTTTTACTCCCATCCATATTGTCCAATACAGATTTTGTAATTTACGCGGATTCCGATTGCCTGTGGTTTGCCGACATCTTTGAATTGTGGCAGCAGCGCGATAAGAGAATAACGATAAAAGCCGTATTTGACTCTTTTGGTGACAAATCCGAAAAGCCTTGGTTTTTGGAGCATCACGTTGAGTGGCATGAAAATAGATATTTCTGTAATGGACTGTTGCTCATGAATTTAAATGCATTCCGTCAATATCGGATTGTGGAGAAGGCAATTGAGTTTGTTCTTGACAATCCGGACGTTCAGTATGCAGATCAAACTGCGTTTAATGCCGTTATTGGTGATGGTGTTGCACTTTTGCCTGAAAAGTGGAACTATTTTACAAGAGACATTGGACAAAAGGCGGTGATCAGTCCAATAGTTTTGCATTTTGCGAATCAACTGCCATGGAGAAAAGCGCAATGGACGGATTTAATACCTCCATTTATGAACGCCTGGTTTGATGTGTACGAAGAAACAAAGGTAACAGTTGAATGCGAAGTTTTACAACAATTCAAAATGATGCAACGGCTTGGGGGGCCATGGCTGTTAAGAAACATGCTTCCCTACAGGTTTTTTAGATGGCCTTTGTTTGGCTTCTTGAAGTTGTTCCGTAGAAATGATACAGTCGCATCACTACGCTTTGCCAGAAAAACATCCGGAAGAATTGTTTAATGAACTTCTCCATCGTCATCCCAGTCTACAATGTCGCGCCGTATCTTCGCAAGTGCCTTGACTCCGTGTTGGCTCAGACGTTCGGGGATTGGGAAGCGCTTTGCGTGGATGACGGATCAACTGATGGTTCCAGCGCAATTCTTGACGAATATGCGGCAAAGGACAAGCGCTTTCGTGTCATCCAGCAAGCGAATGCGGGCGTCAGTGTGGCCAGAAACATAGCCCTCGACGTGGCCCGGGGGGAGTGGATTGGTTTTCTTGACTCCGATGATGCCTGGCTCCCTTGGCTTCTGGAGGGAATCAAGGAAAGCATAGACGCCGGGGAATCCAATTGGGTGCGAATGGAACGATGCGCCTGCTTTTTCAAGGGGCAGATTCCATCGGGGTTGGAGCGAAAGCCGCCGCGTTTGCAGTTTCACCATGCCGGCAGCATGGAAGTCGGCTGGCAGGAAATATCCCGGCAAAGTTTTCCTTTTCTGAACTTCTACAACCGAAAACTCGTCGGATCCACTCGTTTCGTGAAAGGTGTAAGGTTTCGGGAAGATGCCTTGTTTAGCTTCGAGCTGGCTGCAAAAACCTGTTCGGTCTGCCTGTCCCAAATGGAAGGGTATTGTCGCCGGTCTCGTGATGGAAGTGCCACCTATTCCCCGCGCCGGCGAGATGACACTATCAATCTGCTTCGGGCCTATCTTGACCTGTGGCGCACCATGTTCCGAAACAGGGATTCCGCTTCAATTCCAGATGCGGTACTATCCGCCTCGACGTACTGGGTCGAGAAGGATGTCCGTCTATGGTTGCGACAATGTCCCACGAGAACACGCGAAGATACAAGGCAAGTGACCGAACTCGTTCAGGACTTGCAAAAGGAAGGTGCCATTTGCAAAGTTCTAGACGGAGAATTCAAGAGACGGCTCCGTTGGTGGCTGTATCTTACGACAGGGCTGCCGTGGACGATGGTGGCAGGGCGCGGCAACGTTTTCGGGAAACCAGTTGCTATATTGTCATGAGGAGATACTGACAATGGCCAACGTCATCACATACGGAACATTCGACCTGTTTCACATCGGACATCTTCGCCTTTTGCAACGGGCAAGAGATTTGGCAGGACCCAATGGCACATTAACGGTTGTCGTCTCAACCGATCGCTTCAATCAGGAGGAAAAGCACAAGTTCTGCTCCATCCCGGATTGGCAGAGGGCGGAAATCGTCGGAGCTTTGAGGTGTGTGGACAAGGTTTTGTTCGAAGACTCCTGGGAACAGAAACGTCAGGATGTCATAGACAATGACATCGACATCTTTGTCATGGGGGATGACTGGGCGGGAAAATTCGACTTTCTGAAAGACCTTTGCGAGGTTATCTATCTTCCTCGCACACCCGACATCTCATCGACAGGGTTGAAAGAACGATTGAGGGGGGGCAACGACATCAAATGAAAGCCATCCGCCAAAGATTCATACGTAAGGCATCCCAGATCAAACATAGTGTTGCCAGTCATCTGGCCATGTCTTTCTACTGCTTCTGCCACTATTTGCCAATCCGCCAGAAAACCATCATTTTTGAAAGTGAAGGGGATTTTTGCGACAATGCCTGGGCATTATATCAATACCTGAGACGAAAGAACCTGTACCGATTCGTGTGGATTGCCAAGCATCCAGAGAGATTTCAGCGTTCGTCGGACACCATCTTCCTCACCCGCTTCGGAAAAGGCCAGCATTGGCGGGCTCTTTACCATTATGCTACCGCCCGATTCAACTTCTTTACGCACTGGACGTACCAGCCGTACAGGCCAAGGAAGGGGCAGACTGTCGTGGCGCTTTGGCATGGAATGCCACTCAAGGGGGCGAAGGGGAGAAACATGGACTATTATGACTTCTGCACCATAACGTGTCCTTCGCCCTTCTGGATGAAGATCCAGTCGAATTTCATGGGGCGCGGCGACGAGGATGTGCCGAAGATGCTTCCCGTAGGCTACCCAAGGAACGACTTGCTGGTGAGAAACATCTCGGAGGGCATCAGCAACCCCTTCGCGCCAAAGAATGGCTCCCGGAAAGTCATACTCTGGATGCCGACGTTTCGTGCGTCATCCAATGGACGTCTATCGGAAACCGCCCTTGACAACGACACGGGGCTGCCGCTTCTCTCGACAGAGGAGGCCCTTCGTGAATTCAACGAGTATTTGCGGGAAATGGGCGTTTCAATCATCGTCAAGATTCATCACTTGCAAGCTGAAAAGCCTGCGTTTGGCAAGAGGTTCACAAACATTGTGATGCTCAGCGACGAAATGATTGCCAAAAACGGGCTGCAACTGTACGAGATTGTAGGCAAGTCCGACGCTTTACTGACGGACTATTCCTCCATACTTTTCGACTACCTTTTGACCGACAAGCCGGAAGCCTTCATTCTCGATGATTTTGCCGAATACGAGAAGAGTCGTGGGTTTCTCATGGATGCTTCCGCAGTCAAGTCATATTTGCGAGGGCATCACATTTGCTCCATCGCCGATCTGAAGGGATTCGTCAGGGATGTCTTGGATGAGAAGGATCCATATCGGGAGCAACGCCGTCAGCTGTGCGATGAAATGCATGTGGCGAAAAACGGGGATGCATGTGAACGTATCTGCGAAAGGCTGGGGCTATGAAGAAGATTTCCATCATATTTGGGACACGTCCGGAGGCCATCAAGCTCTGTCCCCTTGTGCTGGCTCTGAAAAAGGAGCCAACGATAGACTGCAAGGTTTGCGTGACGGGGCAACACAGGGAAATGCTCCTGCAGGTTCTTGATGTGTTTGGCGTTGTTCCAGACACCGATCTAGCCTTGATGAAGCCCAACCAGACGCTGGGAGAACTGACAAGTCGGGCAATAACTGCCTTGGATGAGTATCTGACAAATGAGGCACCAGATGCAGTTGTGGTCCAGGGCGACACAACGACGGTTCTGGCAGGGGCATTGACCGCGTTTTAT
>JAEEGL015926658.1_pt1 | contig 18712 bp, 11 predicted proteins | sample 9134231 | NCBI WGS metagenome assembly JAEEGL01 (sample SAMN16246548, study PRJNA631951) | gut metagenome | biome: gut microbiome; feature: rumen; material: fiber-attached | host: Bos | place: Iran: Karaj | collected 2018-10 | reverse complement strand
TATGTCGGATACGGATGTCAGCCTGCGCGAAAGGAACTATGTGCTTACCTCGCTCACTTCGGCAGTCACTCTGACGTTTATATTTATCTGGAATATTTGTATCGGAGAGAGTGTGTTCAAATGCCTGGTGCTTGGTATTTCGATTCTCTTTCTGTACCTGTTTTCCTGGCTTTGGGTAAAGCTTAATTTTGTAGCGGTGGGAAGCGTGATTAACGCGCTTCTGATCATATTTTTCGTGTTGCCTGTTGAGTATTTCACCGGTGGCGGTGTCTACGGATGTACGCCGATCTGGTTTGCCTTCGCATTTTTATACATCGGGTTGAATCTGCGAGGCGCGGCATGTATCATTCATCTGGCGTTACTGATCGGATCAGCGATCACCTGCTACCTGTTGTCATACCTGCATCCGAATATGCTGACAAGACACACGATCGGCGTGGCCTATCTGGATTCGATCGCGTCTGTGATCGGTGTGGGGTTCCTGCTTTATGTCACGATTACATTTATGATCCGTATCTATCGGCGTGAGCAACGGACCGTGCTGGAGCAGAAGGAGGAGATCGATTCGCTGAACAAGGCGCAGAATCGATTTTTCTCGAGCATGAGCCATGAGATCCGTACCCCGATCAATACGATCGTCGGACTGAATGAGATGATCCTGCGCGAGGAGGTGTCGGATGAGGTGGCGGAGGACGCGGCCAATATCCGCGCGGCTTCCAAGATGCTTCTGCACCTGATCAACGATATCCTCGATATGTCCAAGATCGAGTCCGGCCAAATGCAGCTGACACCGACGGCGTATAAACCGGGGGACATGCTTTCCGATCTTGTGGGTATGCTGTGGCTTCGTGCCAAGGAAAAAGGTCTCGAGTTTCGCGTGGATGTGGCACCGGATGTGCCGGAAGAACTCCTGGGCGATGAGGTTCGTATCAACCAGGTGCTGATCAATGTCATCAACAATTCAATCAAGTACACGAAGGAAGGATCGGTCACTTTCTCCATCCAGTGCGAGCGCGGAGAGGGTGACATGGCGACGATCATCTATACCGTTACCGATACGGGTATGGGTATCAAGAAGGAGAGTATCCCGCATCTGTTCACGGCGTTCAAGCGTGTGGATGAGGAGAAAAATCGCTACATCGAGGGTACCGGCCTCGGCTTGTCTATCGTGAAGCAGCTGGTGGATATGATGGGAGGCCGAATCACGGTCAACAGTGTATATACGAAGGGATCGACCTTTATCATCGAAATCCCGCAGCGGATCCTCAGCAATGAAACCATCGGTGAACTGGGTATGGAGAACAGTCACCGGATGCGGATCCGTGAGGAGTATGAGCACAGTTTTGAGGCACCGGAGGCGCACGTGCTGGTCGTTGATGACACGGCAGCCAATGTTCTCGTCGTGACCAAGCTTCTGCGTGACACGAAGGTGCAGATCGATACGGCGGGAAGTGGTGCCGAGGCGTTGGAGAAGACGCTGGAGACCTCGTATCAGGTTATTTTTATGGATCATATGATGCCGGAGATGGACGGAATCGAGTGTATGCACAAGATTCGCGAGCAGGTCGGTGGTATGAGCAGAGAGTCCAAGATTGTCGTGCTTACCGCCAATGCCGGCAGTGAGAATCAGCAGTTGTACAGCAAGGAGGGCTTTGATGGGTATCTGCTGAAGCCGGTGAGCGGCGAGTCGCTCGAGAAGGAACTGTATCGTCAGTTGCCGAGGGATTTGGTGACGTATCGCGGCTCCAATGAGGAGATCCTGGAAGAGAGTATCTCGTGGATCGAGGATCACAGAAAGCGTACTCCGGTGCTGATCTCAACGGAGAGTGTGGCGGATCTTCCGAAGAGTATCGTCGAAAAATATCATATCGCGGTGCTGCCGCACATGGTGTCGACAGACAGCGGTATATTCAAGGACGGTCTGGAGATCGATACCGAAGGCGTGCTTTCGTATATGGCGGAAAGTGACAAGGAGATCGAAACGGTGGCTCCGGATGTGGCATTTCATGAGGAGTTTTTCGCGGAGCAGCTGGTTCACGCGAACAATATCCTGCACCTGTCGATCTCAAGTCGTGTGGCGCACAGCGGTTGTCTGGCGGCACAGGAAGCCGCAAAGGCTTTTGATAACGTGTTTGTATATGACACGAGACATCTTTCCAGTGGACAGGGTCTGATGGTCATCGAGGCCTGCCGGATGGCGGAGAAAGGGCATTCACCGGAGGAGATCATCGCGAGACTGGATGAGATGCGGGATCGTGTCCATACCGAGTTTATCGTGGATGATATCGACTATCTCGTACGTGCGCATCAGCTTCTGCCGAAGGTCGGACGTCTCTCGAAGGCGCTGATGATGCATCCGGTTATCGCCTTGAAAAAGGGTAAGATGGGCATCTCGAAGCTTCAGATCGGTTCCAGCGATCACGCGCGTACCAAGTATCTGGAGTCTTTGATCAAGGGGGCGAAAAAGGCCGACAGACGGATCCTGTTTGTGACGTATGTGGGTATGACGCAGAAAGAACTTGATCGGATCCGGACAGTGGTAACGAGCAAGGTGCCTTTTGATGAGGTTTATTTCCAGAAGGCGTCGCCGGCGATCGCGGCGAACTGTGGGCCGGGAACCTTCGGGCTTTTGTATGTTGACGCGATGTGAGAGAATCTGCGGCTTTGCAATTATCATGCTACTGCCTGTGCCGCGTTTCTGTGATTTTTGAATTGCATATTATGCGTGTCTGTGGTAAGATAGGAATGGATGTGTTGTGGGGGTATTTTTCATATCATCATGAGTTTATAATATCAGCATAAGCTAAGGAGTGGAATCTATGGATAATTACAACGAAGTGGAAGCTAAAAAACTGGCCGGCATGTCTGAGGTGGCACTTGCCAACAAGACGGTTATTCAGGCGCTGACGATAATCTGTTCGATTATTTCTCTGGCGTATATTGTAGAGGTGGTGAAGGGAAATCGATCCTTTCTCTACGTGGCGATCACTGTGGTACTGGCAATGTTGCCGGTGGTTATCGCGTGGGTGATGTACGGACAGGATCGCGAATCAAAGATTCTTCGCTATGTGATCGTGATCGGCTATAATATCATGTATTTCTACGTGCTGTTCACGGCGGCGAACGATCTGGTGTTTACCTATGCGCTTCCGATGATGGTGGCGTACACGTTGTACGGGGACAAGGTGCAGTCAATCCTGAACGGTGTGCTTGTCATCTTGGCGAATATCATTTCGATCATCATTCCTTTTATCCAGGGCGATGTGCCGAAGGAGCGCGTGGTTATTTTTGAGATTCAGGGACTGGTGATTATTCTGATTTCCCTCTACTTTGTATGGACGTCGAACCGGGATCAGCTTTTCCAGCGGATTCGCGCAGCCAGGCTGCAGATCGAGCAGCAGCGTACCAATGCGCTTCTGAAGGATGTGCTGGATATCTCGGGACGTATGACGGAGAATGTGACGAATATCTCCGGTGAGATGGAGACGCTCAGTATTTCGGTAAATGATACGCTTTCTTCGATGGATGAGGTCAGCTCGGGAGCGAACGATTCGGCTGACGCGGTACAGAATCAGCTGTCGAAGACCGAGGAGATCCAGAAACATGTGGATCGCGTCCGTGAGGCTGCCGACCAGATCCATTCCGATGTGGAGACGACAGCGGAAGAGGTCGAGAAGGGACAGATCAGCATCCGCCGAATGGATGAGTTGACCGGAGAAGTTCATCAGTCCGGACTGGATGTTCAGGCAGCGCTGGCGAACTTTCAGGAGACGGCATCCAAGATGAATTCCATCACGGAGCTTATCAACAGCGTCGCTTCGCAGACCAGTCTTCTTGCCCTCAACGCTTCGATCGAGGCGGCCAGAGCCGGTGAGGCGGGCAAGGGCTTTGCAGTTGTGGCATCCGAGATTTCCAACCTGGCCGGTCAGACGACGGCGGCAACGCAGGATATCAACGAGTTGATCGACAGCATCACCTCACAGATCGGCACGATCGTTGAGACGATCGACGGACTGATCGAAAGCGGAGAGGAAGAGAGCCAGTGCGCGACCGAGACGAGCGAGAACTTTGAGACGATCGCGGAGAAGATCCGCACGATCACAGAGCGTTCCGCGGAGATGGCACAGGCGGTCGAGAAGATGATGACGGCCAATACCGAAATTGTGGACAGTATACAGACGATCTCAGCGATCACCGAGGAGGTCAATGCTCACGCCAACGAGACCTATGCGAGCAGTGAGGCCAACCAGCAGATCGTATCCCATATCAATTCGCTGGTTGAGACTCTGAATTCCGACGCGGAGACATTGAAGTCGCATCAGTAAGTGGAGGGGACCTATGGAGGACCAAGTATCCGCTCAGAAACCCGTAAATAAAAATGCTACATCGCGCGCCTGCGAATTGTTGCAGTATCTCTGCGATGTCGCAGGTCGGCGTATTATTACCGGACAGCATACGCAGACAATCCCGATGGAGGAGATTGTCTACATCGAGGAGCAGACCGGAAAGCGCCCGAAGTTGCGTGGTTTTGAATTGCTGGCGTATTCGCCGAATATCAATTATGAGGATGCATCGGAAGCGTGTCTGACCGAGGTGTATGAAAACCGCGGTACGTTGGACACGGCACTTGCCTGGGCAAGTTCTTCGGATGGCATTCTCACTTTTTCTTTTCACTGGTATTCTCCGCTCGGAGGACGTGACAAGAGTTTCTACGCGGAGCATACGGACTTTGATGCACGCCGGGTACTGATCGAAGGAACACCGGAGCGAGAGGCATTTTTCCACGATATGGATGTAATCGCGGAGCACCTGAGGCCATTTTTGGAAAAGGATATCCCGATCCTGTGGCGGCCTTTTCATGAGTCGGACGGGACATGGTTCTGGTGGGGCGCGAAGGGGCCGGAGGTGGCCCGTGAGCTCTACAAGCTGATGTATGACCGCTTCGTGCATGTCCATCACCTGGACAATCTTCTCTGGGTGTGGAACTGTCGTCTGCCGGAGGGCTACCCCGGGGATGACTGTGTCGATGTGATATCGGTGGATATTTATCTGGAAGAATACGCGCCCACCGATTATAAAAACGACTATGAAACGCTGATAAAGAATACCACTGAAAATAAGGTCGCCGCACTCGCGGAGGTCGGCTATATCCCGGATGTAAAAATGCTGGAAACCTCACACGTTCCGTGGGCTTACTACATGACCTGGTCGAAGGAATTTTGCATCGGGGAAGAATACAATTCGTCAGAAAAACTGCGTGAGATGTATGCGAGTGAATACGCAGTGACGGAGTAGGAATGGAGTATTCTGCTTGCCATAAGGATTCTTATCCACGGACAAAGGCACGAGTCTCGGCAAATATTGTCCTTAGGATAAGAATCCTTTGGCAAGCATCGATACACCAATAGGGCTAATCAAAGGTGTGCCGCAAACAAAATTCCGACCTAATCTCTGAAAACAGGGGTTATGTCGGAATTATTTCTGTGGCGATCATTTTCAAATTTTGTGCCGCAAATCAGTTTCCGACATAAGACTAATATTTGGCGTTTAGGTCGGAAATCTCTAGCCCTATTTGACTTCAAAATCTTTCTCTAAGAGTCTTAACTCTGACTCACACTCCTAACCCCCTGATTTTTTCCGACCTAATCTCTGAAAACAGGGGTTATGTCGTAAATCTTCTTTCGGCACTTTTTTTCAAAGCCCTCCAATGAAATAATTTTCCGACCTAAACGGCAAAAACGCAGTTTACGTCGGAAACCAACTTGCGGCATGCCGGCTCTGGATAATTCGAGAGCACCCGGAGCCTGAATAGTTAGCAAAAAATCCTTGCGAATGCAGGGATTTTTTGTTAGAATCTAGGGAGTGAGCGAAACGAAATAGAGTAAGAATAAATGATTTCTGCGCGGTAACAGAGGGAAACTGAGGAGGCAGACAATGAAAGCGGAATGGAAAGAATATGACCTGGATGCCATGGCCATCGAGGATATATCAGGAGAAGTCCAAGCCTACTTGGTGGAACTCGGGGAGATCTCGCGCAATGTCCAGGCCAACCGACTGGCGGTTGAAGAGTTGCTGCTTAGAATCCGGGACGCCTACGATAAACCCGTAAAGCTCCGCGTACTGATCGGAAGAAGCTTCGGACGGCATGTGATCCAACTGAGCTATACGGGATCTGCCTATGATCCGACCGATTCCGAACAGGAGAATAATACGATCCTTGAAACCATCGGCCTATCGCCGATGTGGGGCTATCGAAAGAATACCAACACTGTTTCGATGACCATATCCGGACGTGCTAAACGCGGAAGGATCTTCTGGATCCTGCTTGCTATCCTGTTAGCGGGAATCATTGGATACGTAGGGACCTTCCTTCCGGACGGCTTCCGCCAAACAGCTGACGAAAGTATCCTGTCACCGTTAATCACCTGCTTTTTGGGATTGCTCAGCACCTTTGCCGGTTTTATGATCGCGCTGACGATTACAAGTGGCGTGCTGGGAGTTGGCGACTCCTCCTCGCTTTCGCGTATCGGGAAAAATGTCATCCTGCGGTTTTTCCTAATCTCACTTTTGACAGCGACAGTCGCGCTTGTCATCACCTATCCGCTCTTCCATGTTGTAATGGGAGACGGTGGCGGTGAGTCCTTCCAGTTAAAGAGTATACTCGCTATGTTTTTTGATATTATTCCCAACAATCCGGTGGATCCTTTTATGTCCGGAAACTCACTTCAGATCATTGTGATCGGAATCTTCGTCGGTGTCGGGCTTCTGGCACTCGGTGAGCGAACTAAGGTGATCCGGGACTTCGTTAAAGAGGGTGCGTCCCTTACGCAGTGGTTGACCTCGACGGTCTGCTCACTGGTTCCGCTTTTTGTATTTGTGGCGCTGCTCCACCAGATCTGGGGTGGCAATGCCGGCGTCTTGCTTTCGCTGTGGCGTCCGGTGTTGATCATACTCGGCGCAAGCGTGCTGTGGATAACCGTGCTACTTCTTTATACGGCTTTTCGTGTCAAGTGTTCACCACTCCTCATCCTGAAAAAAATCCTGCCGGCCTTTATCATAGGCATCACGACAGGTTCCAGTATGACGGCTTTCACAACGTCCATCGATATCTGCCGCGATAAGATGGGAATTGATGAATCGTATGTTCGATTCACCTATCCGATGGGGAATGTAATGTATATGCAGGGGACAGTCATGTACCTGTCATTGATCTCGGTGTACTTCGCGGAAACCTATGACCTCAAGGTGGGGCTTATGTGGTTTGTGATGACAGCACTGACGTCCACGCTTTTGGCAATCGCGGTTCCGCCGATCCCGGGCGCGGGACTGACGCTGTTTACCATTCTGTTCTCGCAGTTGGGGATCCCGAAAGACGCGCTCGTCATGGCGGTTGCTATGGACATTGTTTTTGATTTCGTGGACACCGGTTTTAATATATTTGCGCTACACTTGGAGGTGATCGGTGGAGCGCACGCGATGAAACAGATTGATCATGAGATATTAAGAAAGCCTGTCGGGTAAATCCCCGGCAGACTTTCTATTATTTCATATTGTGTCAGTGTCTGTGAATACGAAACCGTTTGATAAGTGAAATTTTTTCACGTGAATTCCCTCTCACACCTTCGGCAGCTTGGCGATGGAAGCCGCGATCTCTTCATCCGTCGGGATGTAATCGCCCATCTCACCATCATTGAACTTCTCATAAGCTACCATATCGAAATATCCGGTTCCGGTCAGGCCAAAGACGATCGTCTTCTCTTCGCCGGTCTCCTTGCACTTGAGTGCTTCGTCAATCGTAGCGCGGATCGCGTGTGAGCTCTCCGGTGCCGGAAGGATTCCCTCTGTACGAGCGAACCGTGTAGCTGCCTCGAATACGCTTGTCTGCTCAACGCTGACTGCTTCCATCAAACCGTCGTCATAAAGCTGTGACAGTACCGGACTCATGCCGTGGAAGCGAAGGCCTCCGGCGTGGTTCGCGGACGGAATGAAGGAGGAACCGAGTGTGTACATTTTGGCAAGCGGACAGATCATACCGGTGTCGCAGAAGTCATACGCATAGGTACCGCGCGTGAAGCTCGGGCAGGATGCCGGCTCTACGGCGATGATGCGGTAATCAGCCTCTCCGCGGAGCTTCTCGCCCATGAACGGGGAGATCAGGCCGCCGAGGTTCGAACCACCTCCGGCGCAACCGATGATGATGTCCGGTTTGATTCCGTACTTATCAAGAGCTGTCTTAGTCTCGAGACCGATAACAGACTGATGCAGCAGTACCTGGTTCAGTACACTTCCGAGAACGTAGCGGTAACCCGGATCGCGTCCGGCCACCTCGACCGCCTCGGAGATGGCGCAGCCGAGACTTCCTGTCGTGCCCGGATACTCAGCGAGGATCTTCTTGCCGACCTCGGTGGTATCGGACGGTGACGGAGTGACGGTGGCACCGTAGGTGCGCATCACTTCACGACGGAACGGTTTCTGCTCATAGGAAACCTTAACCATGTAAACCTTGCAGTCAAGATCCAGATAAGCACATGCCATCGAAAGCGCGGTACCCCACTGGCCGGCTCCGGTCTCGGTGGTCACACCTTTCAGTCCCTGCTTTTTCGCGTAGTAGGCCTGCGCGATCGCCGAGTTCAGTTTGTGTGATCCACTGGTGTTGTTACCCTCGAACTTGTAGTAGATCTTCGCCGGCGTATCCAGCTTCTCCTCCAGGCAGTACGCACGCACCAGCGGTGACGGGCGGTACATCTTGTAGAAGTCGCGGATTTCCTGCGGGATCTCGATGAACGCTGTGTCATTATCCAGCTCCTGTGCGACCAGCTCGTCACAGAATACAGCGCCGAGTTCTTCGGCTTTCAGGGGTTGTCCGGTACCCGGATTGAGAAGCGGAGCGGGCTTGTTTTTCATATCCGCTCTGACGTTATACCATTCTTTCGGCATCTCACTCTCTTCCAGATAAATCTTGTAGGGGATTTCGTTAGCCATGTTGCTACCTCCTTAAAAAAATAGATTCTTGGGACGCTTTTCGGATTGATAGCGCGAGTCCCCGTACGGCTCGAAACCTCTGGTTTCTCGCTGTACGTTGGCTCTTCTGTCCTGGGATATGTTCATCTGCGTGCAAGCACGCGCTGCACATATCCTGCGGCCAGTCTCGCGCTTATCGCACAAAAAAACCTGTCCCGACAGTAGTTGCTGCTGGGACAGGCTTGAAAGTTCAATACCTGCGGTGCCACCCGGCTTGATGATTGCTCATCCACTCAACGCATACTGACATATGCTGAACTTTGTTTACGGAGGTTCCGCTCCGTCTCCCATACTCGCAAATGCTTTCAGGTCGCCCTCTGAAGTCCATTCAGCTCTAACACTTGTGCTGCCATCTCACCGCCGGCAACTCTCTGTGACAAGGAGGGTAAAGCTTACTCACTCTTCATCAACGGTTTAGTTGAGGATAGCACAGGTGAGAAAAAATGTCAAGAAATTTTTGAAAAATATTGAATTATCGTTGCTTTTTCTCTACATTTGTGGTACATTATAATGTGGACTGTAAAAATGGCGCTATTGTGCCCTTATGGCACATCAGGGGAGAGCTTGTTTTACACGCTATGGCACTGTTTTACTAAAATAGTGGAGGAAAAATGTATGAAGGTAAGAAGAATCAGTATGACCGTCAAGCTGATCGTGGTTCTGATCACGCTGCTTGTCGCATCGGATGCGGTATTGGGAATCGTGTTGTACAACAAATCCTACTCGGATTTGGAGTCGCAGATCCGAACAGGAGCGGAGAATACAGCACGCTGCGCGGCCGCTTCCGTGGATGGGGAGTTGATCGGTCAGGTGGCTGACGGCGATCAGGAGAGTGAGGCGTATCAGAAGATCCATGCACCACTCACTACGTTTTTGGAGAATGGTGGTGTCGAGTATGTGTACACCATTAAGAAAGGTGGCAGCGGGTTCGTCTATGTAGTCGATTCCGATCCGGAGGAGCCGGGTGTGGCGGGCGATGCGTTCGACGATTCCGGTGAGGCGCTGGAAAAGGCGTATGCCGGGGAGACGACTTCCGGTGATCCATACACCGATGAGTGGGGCGAGCACATCAGTGCCTACTCGCCGATCCAGGCAGCATCCGGTACGGCTGCTCTTGCAGTTGTCGATATCAGTATGGACTTTATCCGCGAGAAGTCAAAGTCGTTATTGGGTACGATTTTCCTGATCTGCGGTATCGTTCTTGTTGTCGGTCTGATCGTGGTATTGATCGTAGTTCTGGCGATGAAACGCCGTTTTATACTTTTGAATAATAAGATCAGTGATCTTCACGACGGATCCGGTGATCTTACCAAGGAGATCGAGCTTCAGAGCGGTGATGAGTTCGAGACGATCGGTGACAATATCAACGCGCTCATCCGTCAGATTCGTGACCTGATGCGCAATGTCGGCAAGGTATCGGATGATATACAGGCGGCCGGCACCGATCTGAATGAGGCACTGGCGTTGAATGCCGGTGCGATCGACGATATGAATGACGGTATCACCAGGATCAGTGCCAATATGGAAGAGTGTTCCGCAACATCCTCGTCGGTGGTGGAGAGTCTGGATACGGCAGCCGAGAAGATCTCGGAGTTCGCAAGTGGCATGCAGGAGATGGAAGATTCCGTAAAGGCAGAGCACGATGTGGCGGAGGAGTCCGCACTTGTTGCTCGTAAGCATAAAGAAGAAGCGATGACAAAGATCGAGAGCATCGAGCAGGACATGTCCCGGGCTATCGAGCAGGCGAAGAAGATCGATGAGATTCGTACGATCGCCGAGCGTGTCACCGACATCTCCGATCAGACGAAGATGCTGGCATTGAACGCTCAGATCGAGGCGGCCAGAGCCGGTGAACAGGGACGCGGGTTCGCGGTTGTCGCAACGGAGGTTGAGTCCTTAAGTAACTCGATCAGCGAGGCGGTAGCAGAGATGAATGATATTTCCAACAATGCCGTTCGATCCGTCGAGGATCTTCTTGAGCAGGTCAAGGAGATGGGCCGGTTTATGACGGAGAATGTAGCTGAGGACTACAACGCATTCCTTGAGCTGGGTGAGAAGTACGGTTCCTCTACGGCTTCACTTCAGGAGAGTACACGTGAGATGAAGGAATCCAGTGAGCTTCTCGCGACCACCATTCGGGATGTGGATATCAGTATCCGCGAGATCGCGCAGGCAGTAGCCGCAAGCGCGAATGATGTCGAGAGTATCAGCGCCAACAGCCTGAGCATCTCCGGTAGCATGCACGAATTGGGTGATATCTCCAATCAGAGCAAGTCACAGTCGGATGCGCTCTCTGTAGAGATTGACAAGTACCATTACGAGTGAAAAACGATCCGCATCCGTACGAACAACTATCCGTATGGATAAAGATCTGTATGAACAGGATGAAGGATAAGAAAGGGTTGCCATGGAAGCTATGAAAAAAGTCAGTCGCTCGATGAGTGTCTGTATGGCCGTCACGCTCAGTTTATTTTTATCCCTGACGGGTAATCTTGTGGGTATGGTGCAGTCCGGACGTTTTGACACATTCGGGTTTGTACTGGGCTTTGTGCTTAGTGTGGTCATAAGTCTTCTGATCGGCTTTCTGGTTCCGATGGGGCGGATCCATCAGTGGGTGATGAAGAAGCAGGGGCCTGATCTGATGGGACGGTATATCGAGAGTCTGATCTCTGACTTCATCTATACGCCGCTGATGACGACATTGATGGTTTTGATGGCTTATTTTATGGCGAAGAGCCACGGGCAGAACCCACCGTTTCTCGGTATGTTTCTACCGTCGCTCGGGATCAGTATGGTTGTCGGATATCTGCTCATTTTTATCTTTCAGCCGTTTTACATGAAGACTCTGATGAAAAAATACGGCGTAAGGCCGGATGGACCGCCGGACGGGAAACCCGGTGGGCCGCAGGGAGGACCGCCTCGGGGAGACGGACAAAAATAATCACATCACCAGGAGGAAAGGGATATGGACAATCGTAACTTTACCATGCTCACGGATTATTATGAGCTGACGATGATGCAGGGGTATTTTAAAAATAAGATCGACAGCAAAGTTGTTTTTGACCTGTTCTATCGTCAGAATCCGGACGAGGGAGGATTTGCTATCTGTGCCGGTCTGCTGCACGCGATCGAGTACATCAAAAACCTCAACTTTGACCATGATGATATTGAATACCTGAGAAAGACCGGGGATTTTGAGGATGATTTCCTCGACTATCTTGGGAACTTTCACTTTACGGGTGACCTGTACGCGATCCCGGAGGGGACGGTGATTTTTCCGAGAGAACCGCTTGTCAAGGTCGTCGCTCCGATCATCGAGGCACAGTTGGTCGAGACCGCGCTTCTCAACCTGATCAATCATCAGTCGCTGATCGCGACCAAGGCCGCAAGAGTCTGCTATGCCGCGCGAGGTGGTGCGGTGATGGAGTTTGGCCTGCGTCGTGCGCAGGGACCGGATGCGGGTACCTTTGGTGCCAGAGCAGCCGTGATCGGCGGATGTGTCGGAACCAGTAACGTGATCTGTGCCAAGGAATACGGTGTACCGGCGCTCGGTACGCATGCGCACAGCTGGATCATGACCTTCCCGGATGAACTGACCGCGTTCCGTAAGTACGCGGAACTTTACCCCGGTAACACAACACTGCTTGTGGACACGTACGATACGCTTCGTTCGGGTGTGCCAAATGCGATAAAAGTATTTGAAGAACTTCGTGAGAAAAATCAGATGCCGAGAAACTACGGCATCCGTCTCGACAGTGGTGACTTGGCGTATCTGTCGAAGAAAGCGAGACAGATGCTCGATGATGCCGGTTTTGAGGATGCGAAGATCTGCGCGTCCTCCGATCTGGATGAGTACCTGATCGACAACGTCCTTTCACAAGGGGCGATGATCGATTCCTGGGGAGTCGGAACGAACATGATCACGTCCAAGGATACACCGGCCTTCGGTGGCGTCTACAAGCTGGCAGCCGTGGCAAACGGAGAGGTATCTTCGGACAGTTCGGAGAACTGGGATCCGAAGATCAAGCTTTCTGAGAATACCGTCAAGGTGACGAACCCGGGTAACAAGACCGTGTTCCGAATCACGGACAGGGAGACCGGTAAGATCCGTGCGGACCTGATCGCGCTCGCCGGCGAGACCTTTGATCCTGAGCAGGATATGACGCTTTTCGATCCGGATTCAACATGGAAGAGAACGCGTCTTGACGGCGGAACCTATGATATGAAAGAGATCCTTATACCGATCTTCAAAAATGGAGAGTGCGTCTATGAATCACCAAGCACATTGGAGATTCAGGCCTTCTGCAAGGACCAGTTGAAGACGCTTTGGGACGAGAGCCGACGCCTTGTCAATCCGCAGCAGGTCCATGTCGATCTGTCGGATAAGCTCTACGACATGAAGGCAATATTACTGGAAAAATATTCGCAGCGATAAGAAAAGCCGGGGGATAGGTGGATATATGTTTCGAATGATAGCTGCCGTCGGAGCGGGCGGCGTGATTGGTAAAGACGGGAAGATCCCGTGGGATTTGCCGGAGGATCGGCAGATGTTTCGTGAATTAACGATGGGCGGAACGCTCATCGTAGGCAGAAAAACCTTTGAGAGCATCGGAGGTCCCCTACCGGGGCGCGATATGATCGTCGTGACATCGCAGGGAACCGGGCTTCTGAACAAGCTCAAAGAGAAGTTCGCCGAGGATGCCATAGGAGCGGCCGGTACGATCGGAACCGCGACCGGCGGACAGGGATCGATATTGGCGGCGAAGGACTTTAAGCAGGCGCTTCGCATGTCCGGCGACAACGAGGCATTTTTCTGCGGGGGAGAGAGGATATATGAAGAGGGTCTGAAGTATGCGGAGGTCCTGTATCTGACGAAAGTGGAGTTAAACGTCGAGGGAGATGCCTTTTTCCCGAAAGACTATGAGTCCTACTTCACGATGATCGACCGGACGCGCCTGAGCGCGAACTGCACGCTTCTTACCTATGTAAAAAAATAGAAAGGCAAAGTCATGGATAAAGAAAGAAAAGAACAATACTATGTATTATTTGAGAGGTTCATCGACGAGATGTCCGCGATTCCGGATTTTGACCGGAACCATATCGTACAGACCGTAACGGAGATCTGCGAATTTTTCCACTTGTCTAAGGCGGAGACGCAGTTCTACCAGTCGCTCGCGCATGAGTCCAGAGGTGAGGGTGAGATCATCTGTGATTACGACAACGGCAAATCCGATCGGATCGCCGTACAGCGGCGCCTGATCTCGCGTACCGGTGCTGTCGTAATGAGTACCGTGTATCAGTCGAACGAGGACAACCTGACCGATGAAGAGGCGGAGAAGGTAGATATCCTGCTGCGTACGATGATGACTTTTATCGGGCGCAACCGCCTGCAGGACGCAGTGGAGAAGCTCGGCTTTTACGACGAGGCAGGCTACGCCAATATCCGCTCGTTCATGCGCTTTATCGACCGGCTTGCCGGCTTGAAGCGTCTGAGTGGTCATACCGCGACTTGTTTCAATCTTCGCCGGTTCGGTATGATCAATCAGCAGCTCGGCAAAGATATCGGCGATGTCGTGATGCATAAGTTCTATAATCTTTTGAAAAATATGGTCGGCGAGGACGGTATCATAGCGCGCATGGGCGGTGACAACTTTGTGGCTATTTTTCCGAAGGAGCGTACGGATGCCGTGCTGGATGTGTTCAACGGTGTGCCGATCGTTTTCGATCAGAGCAGTGGCAGGCGCGTGACGGTATCGGCCAGTGCGGGCGTGTATACGGTGCCGGATGATTTTCCGATGGATGATCCCCGTGCGGTCATGGATCGAATCTTTCCGACGATGCATATTGCCAAGCAGGAGACCAACGGAACAATCGTATGGTACAATGACAAGATGGTGGAGATGCGTGACCACGCGATGAAGGTACGCAGTGCCTTCCCAAAGGCGTTGAAGGCCGGAGAATTCCGTGTATTCTATCAGCCGAAGGTGGATGTCACCTGGGGAAAAATGGTTGGTGCGGAAGCACTGTGCCGATGGTTCCGCGATGGGAAGATCGTTCCGCCGATGGAGTTCATACCGGTTCTTGAGCAGAATGCCGACATCTGTTATCTGGATTATCACATCCTGGATCTTGTCTGCCGTGATATCAGACGCTGGCTTGATGAAGGGAAAAAGGTTGTCCGGGTAAGCGTGAATTTTTCGAGGAAGAATCTCTCGGAGATGGATCTTTTGTCGAATATTCTGGATATCGTAGATCGGTACCGGGTGCCGCATGAATACATCGAGGTCGAACTGACGGAGACAACGACGGACGTAGCCTTTACAGACCTGAGACGTGTCGTGACCGGGCTTCGGGACGTCGGGATTGCGTGTGCGGTTGACGATTTCGGAATGGGATACTCGTCGTTAACTCTTCTGCAGGATATCCCGTGGACCGTGCTGAAGATTGACAAGTCCTTCCTGCCGGCCGACGACGAGCAGGTCGTCAGCAACAACCACATGATGTACAAGCACGTCGTTTCCATGGCCAGAGAGATCGGTCTGGAGTGCGTGACGGAGGGTGTTGAGACCAAGAAGCAGGTGATGATCCTGCGTAAGAACCATTGTCATATCGCGCAGGGATACTTCTTTGACAAGCCGATTCCGGTAGAGGAGTTCGAGCAGCGCATGGATAGTCCGATGTATGATCTGAGTCATACCTCGCAGGAGTGGATATTCCAGGATGATAAGAGAAGGACACCAAAGAAAAAACGAGTATAAGGAGTTACAGATCGATGGAGATCACAGGCGCAAAGCTATTTGTGAAAGCATTACAGAAGGAAGGGGTTGATACCCTGTTCGCTTATCCGGGCGGACAGGCAATCGACCTTTTTGACGCTCTCTACGGAGAGGAGGATATCCATATGATCCTGCCCCGTCATGAGCAGGGGTTGGTACACGCGGCGGACGGATATGCCAGAGCGACCGGCAAGGTCGGTGTATGTCTCGTTACCAGCGGGCCCGGTGCGACGAATCTCGTCACCGGTATTGCGACTGCCAATTTCGACAGTGTACCGCTTGTTTGCTTCACCGGACAGGTGCCGTTGCAACTGATCGGAAATGACGCGTTCCAGGAGGCGGATATCGTCGGCATCACACGCAATATCAGCAAGTGGGCGACGACGGTCAGACGCCGTGAGGACCTGGCGACGGTCATCAAGAAGGCCTTTTACATCGCGCGCACAGGTAAGCCCGGTGTCGTGGTGGTGGATCTCCCGAAAAATATCCAGCTGGAGCTCGGAAGTGACGAGTATCCGGAAGAGGATATCGACATCCGCAGCTACCGTCCGAATACCGAGGTACATATCGGACAGGTGAAGCGTGCGGTACGGATCATGAAAAAGGCCGAGAAGCCGTTATTTTTATTGGGTGGCGGTGTGAATGTCGCCAGAGCCAATGAGGCGATGACGGCACTTGTGGAGAAGACACATATCCCGGTGATCACGACGATCATGGGGAAGGGTTCGATTCCGACGGATCATCCGCTCTATATCGGAAATCTCGGCATTCACGGAAGCTTTGCGGCGAATCGTGCCGTATGCGAGTGTGATGTGCTGATCTCGATCGGGTCACGCTTCAACGACCGTATCACCGGTAAGGTGGATGAGTTTGCCAAGCATGCGAAGATCATTCATATGGATATTGATACGGCGTCAATCTCGCGTAATATTGAGGTAGATGTGCCGATCGTGGGAGATGCGACCAATGCGATCGCGGCTTTGCAGGAGTATATGGTTTCATTGGATACCGGCGAGTGGCTGGGACAGATTGATGGTTGGAAAAAAGAACACCCGCTTGATGAGTTACAGGTCGATCAACCGGGTGTGACACCGTATAAGATTATCCGTGAGATCAACCGTCAGTTTGATAAGGCGATGATATCGACGGATGTCGGCCAGAATCAGATGTGGACGACACAGTATATCGAGATCACGAAGGATAAGAGACTTCTGACTTCCGGCGGTCTCGGTACGATGGGTTACGGATTTCCGGCGGCGATCGGAGCGAAGCTCGGTTGTCCGGAGCACGCGGCGATCACGGTGAACGGTGACGGTGGTTTCCAGATGAATCTGCAGGAGTTGGCGACGGCAGTGATCTATGAACTGCCGGTGATCATCTGCGTTTTGAATAACGGGTTTTTGGGAAATGTACGGCAGTGGCAGGAGCTGTTCTATGACAGACATTATTCATCGACGTGTCTCAGACGTCGGCCAAGTTGTCCGCTGATCTGTGATAAACCCGGCGATCAGTGTCCGAAATATACGCCGGATTTTGTAAAGCTGGCAGAGAGTTACGGTGCAAAAGGAATCCGTGTGGAACGTGAGGAGGAGATCGCCGAGGCGTTCCGCGAGGCGGCGAAGGAGACAAAGCGGCCGACACTGATCGAGTTTATCATCGATCGTGAGGAAAATGTCATGCCGATGGTACCGCCTGGAAAGCCATTGGATGATGTGATATTAGGCGACTGAGCTTGATTGCAGTGGCCGCGAAATAGCCGGATATAATCAGGAAACGCTGTACCGGTATCGGAGGATGTTGATAAATGGATGAGAAGAAGATAAAGAAGCGCTGTATCAGCCTTTTCGTAGAGAATGAGGTCGGGGTGCTCGCTTATATATCGGGACTGTTTTCAGGCAAGTCTTACAACCTGGATTCATTGACCGTGGGGACGACGATGGATCCGACGATCTCGCGTATGACCATCACGCTGACAAGTGATGACATGACGTTTGAGCAGATCAAAAAGCAGTTGAACCGTAGTGTTCCGGTGATCCGTGTGGTGGATTTCACGGGGGCCGATATCATCATGAAGGAACTGATGTATGTTAAGGTGACAGCGTGCGCGCCGAAGGAAATGAAAAAGGTGGCAAGCCTGGCGGATAAGTACGACGCGACGATCGTTGACTGTACATCCGATTCGGTGCTGGTGGAGTGCGTCGATACCGAGAAGGGCAATGATGATTTTCTGAACGCGCTGAAAAAACGCTTCGGCGAACGTGTTGAGACGGTTCGTGGTGGTAGTGTGGCGATCGAGGCACTATCCGTTAAGGATTGACATGAGGGTGATTTTTTGATATGATGAAAGATGCTTTAATGGGGACTTGGCCTGAAGACACGATAGAGCTGTCGGGTTTTCGGCTTTTGGGAGGGGAAGTATGACAGAAGAAATGGAGGGGCAGACATGAAGAATTTGAGTATGCGTTTTAAGATCGGCCTTATCGTGGTTCCTCTCGTGCTTGCGTTGGTAGCCAGCACGGTAGTGGGGATCATGCGGATGAAGTCGATCGAGAATGAGACCACGGAGGTTTACCATGACATCCTGTTTGAGATCGCGGATGCGGCGATCAATGCCGATCGTGATTTTTACCAGGCGTTGTGTGCGCACCTGAAGATCTTAAACCGATCGAAGACGGCTACGCCGGAGGAGTTGCAGGGTTTTGCGGATGATATTGCCGAGAACGCGCAGCAGGCTTATGACGGCGTGCATAATGCGATCGATATCGCGAAAAAGAATGAAAAACTCTATAACAAAGCCGGTGAGATTGGAAGCTTCGCGACTTATGGAGACGTTTTTGATCAGCATTTCAACAATGTAAAAGCGGAGCTGACCAAATCGGACGGGGCACCGGATGAGGCAGTCATCGATGAGGAAT
>JAEEGL013621644.1_pt1 | contig 18712 bp, 18 predicted proteins | sample 9134231 | NCBI WGS metagenome assembly JAEEGL01 (sample SAMN16246548, study PRJNA631951) | gut metagenome | biome: gut microbiome; feature: rumen; material: fiber-attached | host: Bos | place: Iran: Karaj | collected 2018-10 | reverse complement strand
TTTCTACTGCAGGCTCACTCTTTGGTGTTGCAAAATAATCAAATGATTGATTTACTACATTTTCAATTGTTTCTCTATTAATTGGAGCTTCTGCTTTCACTTCAGGTGTTTCTACCTTTGCTGCAGGAGCCTCTGGAATAACTTCTGCAACAGGAGTTATTTCTGGTTTTTCTACTGCAGGCTCACTCTTTGGTGTTGCAAAATAATCAAATGATTGATTTACTACATTTTCAATTGTTTCTCTGCTTATTGGAGCTTCTGCTTTCACTTCAGGTGTTGCTTCAACAACTGGACGTACTGGAGCAGCCGTTACAACAGGAGTTACAGGAGCAGCAGGTGTTGCAAAATAATCAAAAGTTGGTGTTGGTGCTGGTGTCTCTTCTACTTTCTTAACAGGAGGCGCAGCAAAATAATCGAAAGATTGATTTACTACATTTTCAATTGTTTCTCTGTTAATTGGAGCATCCGCTTTTACTTCAGGTGTTGCTTCAGCAACTGGACGTACTGGAGGAGCTGTTACAACAGGAGTTACAGGAGCAGCAGGTGTTGCGAAATAATCAAAAGTTGGTGCTGGTGGTGTAACCATTTTCTCGAAAGATTGGTTAACAGCATCTTCAATAGCCTCTCTACTAATTGGTGTAGCAGACGCTGGATTCATAGCTTTATTTACTTCAGAAGCAAAAGCTTGTTGATCAGCAGATACTTGTGCAACATCAATTGCAGGCTTAGCAGCAGCCATTGCAGCAGCTACTTGTGGTGCTTCTTCAAATCCAACAGAAGGATTCTCAACTGGGCTTTCCTCAAATACTTTATCATAATTTTCCATTCCAACAGAATATGCATTAGAACAATTAAAGACCATATATTGCATCATTTTTTCTCTTAGTTTAATTGCTCTGTGATTTACATAAGATGCTGGAACTTCACCTTTAGAAAGAATTCTAATCTTTTGTTCAATTCTTTCAATCGCATTCGTTTTACGTGTTAAACGTCTCTCTGAACTTGGAGTCAATACACCGGAATTACCTTTAAAAGAAGATGTTACTAAATCCTCTTTCATACTCTCTAATTTCGTTTTAAGTCTTGAAACTCTAAATCTTCTCCAACGTTCTTTAAGCCAATTAAATGACGTTTGTTTTGTACGAATTTGATTACAACTAACACGATTGTCACGCGCTATAGATTGTTCTTCTAACTCTTTTAATTCTACGTTAGACATAATCATAAGAAAAACCTCCCTATACTATTCTGGTTTAGATAATTCACGTAATACGTCCTTTACACGATTCCATTCTTCTTCATCATCAACACCTACTAATTTAGGATCTCCTGATGAACGATCAACATTTGAAACATAAACGGTAATATTATCGTTTTCATCTTTCTCATTTTTCGTATAAATAACATATTCTTTCTTAGTATCTTTAAACTCAAAAGCCAAAATAACTTCTACTTCCTCAATAGAACCATCCTCTGCAACAATTGACAACATTTTCTTTTCGATTTCTTGATTTTCCATGTAAAAATCCTCCCTCTACTATTCATATAATACAATTTTATCATAAATCAAATTAAATACAAGCATTTTACCTTATTTTTTTGATTAAAAAAACTTTTGCTCCATAGCTACAATAATTTTTAATATATTCATCCATTTTCTTAATATCATTAATAGAATTCGCCTTTTTATTATTAGATTCATAAAAACCTTTTAATCTTACTTTTTCATAAGCAAAATCACCCATAATATAATCATATGGATCAAAATAATCCGTTATTTTTTCACTCAATACTTCAGCATCTAAACAATTATCATCATTTCTAATAATTTCATATTGTATTCCATTTATTTCAATTTTTTTCATAAACTACCTCACTATCATCATTATACCATATTAGTCTCTTTCTAAAAAATCTGCTCCCTTATGGGGTTCTTCTCGTAACAAATCATTATAATCCTGTTGTCTCAATGCTTCATATATAACAATTGCTACACTATTGGATACATTTAAAGCTCTCACTTTATCCGTCATAGGAATTCTCATACAATGTTCTAAATCTTGTTTTAATATTTCTTTTGGAATTCCTGTTGATTCTTTTCCAAAGATAAAATATAAGTCTTTATTATCTGGATTACTATAGTCAAAACTAGTATGAGGCTTATGTCCATAACGAGTAAAATAATAATAAATTCCTTTGTTTTTATTACGAAAATCATCAAAATTTTCATAAACTTCATATTGAAGCTTATCAATATAATTAACTCCACTACGTTTCAAATGAGCATCGTCTAAAACAAAACCAAATGGTTTAATTAAATGCAATTTGGTATCTGTCGCAACACATGTTCTCATAATATTTCCTGTATTTTGTGGAATTTCTGGTTCAAATAAAACGATATGATTCATACGTACCCTCCATTAGAAAAGGAGATTACTCTCCTATTTCATTCAATTCTAAAAAATGTTTTAATTTCGTAATCGTTAAAGCTTTCTTTTCGTCACCCTGTAAGATACTCTTTACTTCTCCATCTTCAAATAAGACAAAAGCAGGATAATCTGTAGTAAGCTTTATTTTATAATGATATTTTTGATTAAAATCTTGAATAAATTGATCTTGATCAATATCTGTTAAATTCAAATAAACAATCTGGTTAGAATAATCTTGTCTAGAAAGAAATTTCTTAAATCCTCTTTCAAAAGATCTACAAGAATCTGAATTAGAAACACATATATAAAGAACTGTAGTAGGATTATCTAATACATAATGTTCCAAATCATCACTATAAATTTCTGATATATATCCACGAATAATAGGTACTTTCAATTGTTCCTCTTTATTCACAGTATAAATCTTACAAATATATAACACCAAAACAACACAAGCCGCAAATAATAGTAGCAGCAATAAATAATTATGTATCTTTTTGTTTTTAGGTTCTTCTTTTACGGTATCTGCCATAAATAATCACTCCCTATATTTTATTTTATCATATTATTTCTCTTTTTGCACCTGAAATCTCGTGATTATTTTTTCAATTTCTGAAGGTGATTCAAATAAAAAGTCAAAGCGCTTTGTAAGATTAGAATGATTATGAATTAAATTCAAATTTTTATCTTCCCAATTTAATACATGCGTAAGTCTACCATCAAAATATACTGGAAATTTTCTATTCTTAGAATCTGTTAAATTATAATAATGATTCTCTTCAAGTTGAAGAATATCTCCTTTAATAATCATATTTTCTACTCTTCCATAAACCATTACTTCAAAGAAAGCATCTCCAAATTTAGAATAGTAATGTTTAAGAAAAGAATAAATTTCATCTTCTGTAAGTTCTACAGATAAACCGACAACCTTAATACCTAATTTATATAAATAATAAGCAGTATAGCTATTAGAAACATTTAAAGAATAATTACCTATAGAACAAGAAGAATAATAACTATAATCAGACACTAAATTTCTCTCTTGATATTCTTTAGAGGTAGAAAAAATACATCTTGGAACTTGATAATATATTTCTTCAGAATCACAATATTTTTCATAAAGAGATAATTGATCAACATATATTCTCTTAATTCCTAATTCTAGACATTTCTTTAACTGTTCCTCATTACGAACAAAACAACTAATTGGGCAATCACAATTCTCATTTGAAGGAAGAGAATCAAATGATACACTTTTTTGAAGAAATTCTTTTTTATTATTCTGTCTAAAATGAATTAATTCTTCAACCAATAATCTTCTAATTTCATTAAATTCACGAAGAGAAACAAATACACTAGAATCCATATCAATAACAACGTTATTACATATAAAAGGAGTATCTCCTAATTTCATAAGTTGATTTTCAATATTATCTTTTCGAATTGGAACATTTATAGCCTTTTGTACAATAGCCCCTTCTTTTACAAAACAATTATCCCCATCTGAAATAGATATTTTTAAAGGTTTTCCCTCAACAAGTGAAACTTGAAAAGAAACTGGTATTCTTCTTTTCTCTTTCTGTAAAAATTCTTCTTCCAAAAGAGAATCACTTGTTTTAGAAACAATATCATTCTTTTTCAAATTAATTTTATTATCAACATAACAAACACTATCACAAGAAGAAGTAAGTTTTCCTTTCTCATCATACAAATAATTCACAACAAAACCATCTTGAGATTTTAAAAAACGAATCGCATCATGTTGATGAAGACTACACCCTTTATTCAATTGGATTTTAATTTTATGATTCGTAATATCAACTACTTTGCCAATTTCTAATCCAATATGATTAGGACTAATAGGATTCATAAAACTATTATCATCTGCCTGAAACATTCTACCAACTGTAAATTCACGATTAAATATTGTTTTTAATCGATCTGTTTCTTTTTGATAATCAAATGCCTCCCCATCTATTAAATGACGATAAAAATTAGTAATAAATCCAACATATAGAGGGCCCTTCATTCTACCTTCAATTTTAAAACTATAAATACTACTATCTAATAAACGAGAAAAATTAGGAGAAGTATTTAACTCTTTTGTACTAAGTAAATACTGATTATGAATGAGTTCTTTTTCTCCATCAAACAATGAAAAAGGCATTCTACAAACTCCTGCACATTCTCCTCTATTTCCACTACGACCGCCTAACATACTACTCATTAAACAGCAACCAGAGTAAGAAATACAAAGTGCTCCATGAATAAAGGCTTCTTTTTCAATTGGAACATCTATAGAATCAATTTCATCAATTGTCAATTCTCTCGAAAAAACAACTCTTTTTACCCCTAAATCATAATATAGTTGACAGATTTCTTTAGAAGAAATATTTGCTTGAGTAGAAGCATGTATTTCTAGATTAGGAAACATATTTCGAAGCAAACAAATCATTCCAAAATCTTGTACAATTAAAGCATCTACTCCATTTTTATGTAGAAAAGCAGCTTGTTCAATAAAAGCATCTACTTCATTATCTTTTATTAAAGTATTCATCGTAACATAGATTCGAACTCCATATAAATGGCAAAAAGAAATTGCTTCTAATATTTCTTCTTGATCAAAATTATTAGCAAACTTTCTTGCACCAAAATTTTTACACGCTAAATAAACAGCATCACAACCATTCCATACTGCTTGTTTCAAACAATCCATATTACCAGCAGGTACTAACAATTCATGTTTTTTCATTTTTACTCACCCCAAAAGCCATTCATATTATAACATAAATTTCAAATAAAAAAGAACTCCATAGAGTTCTTTTTTTATTTATAATTTTCAGCTTTAACTTCAAAATAACTTTGAGGATGAGCACAAACTGGACATACCTTTGGAGCACTCTTTCCAATACAAACATGTCCACAGTTACGACAAATCCAAATCTTTTCTTCATCTTTACTAAATACTAATTCATCTTTTACATTCTTTAGTAATTGGCGATAACGATTTTCATGTTCTTTTTCAATAGCAGCAACACCTCTAAACTTAGCTGCAATTGCTTTAAATCCTTCTTCATCTGCTACACGTGCAAATTCTTCATACATGTCTGTCCATTCATAATGTTCTCCATCTGCAGCAGCCTCTAGATTTTCAATAGTAGATGGAACTTCTCCATCATGTAATTCTTTAAACCACATTTTAGCATGTTCTTTTTCATTATTAGCAGTTTCTTCAAAAATAGCAGCTATTTGTTCATAACCATCTTTCTTTGCTTTACTAGCAAAATACGTATACTTATTTCTAGCTTGAGATTCTCCCGCAAAAGCTGCCATCAAATTTTGTTCTGTTTTACTTCCTTTTAATTTCATATTATACCTCTTTTCTTACCAATAATTGTGGATACAATTACCACTCTCATTATAACAACAATTTAATTCTTAATCAATAGAATTACTTGTCCTCTTCCTTAAAAACTGAGTGATAGATTTCACTGTAATTATGAACCGATATAAAACGAAGATCTTTCTTAATTTCCTCTGGAATTTCATCCAAATCTTTTTCGTTTTCATCAGGAATATATACTGTTTTAATTCCCGCTCTATGTGCTCCAATTACTTTCTCTTTTAAGCCACCAATTCCAAGTACTCTACCTCTAAGAGTCAACTCCCCAGTCATGGCAATTGTATTATCAACAACTCTTTGTTTAAACAAACTAATTAGAGTTGTAGTGATCGTTACTCCAGCAGAAGGACCATCTTTATTAACAGCTCCTTCAGGAACATGAATATGAATATCATGCTTCTCTAATAACTTTTCATCTATTCCAAATTGTTTCATATTAGATTTAATATAATCTAACGCAATATGACAAGATTCTTGCATAACTTCCCCTAAGGAACCCGTTAATATTAAATCTCCTTTTCCTTTAAATAAAGTAGCTTCGATAGGAAGAATATCTCCTCCAAATACTGTATAAGCCATACCATTAACAACACCAATTTCATGTTCAGAATCATTATCCATATAAACATATTTCTTTTTTCCTAATAATTCTTCAATCATCTTTTCATCAATGTTGTAGAAAGACTCATCTTTATTTAACAAAATCTTTTTAACAATTTTTCGGAACAAAGTAGCAATAATTCTTTCTAATTCACGAACTCCTGCTTCTTTCGTATAGTTACGAATCAATGTAAGAATAGCTTCATCTTCTAATTGAACTTGTAGGCTCGTTAATCCGTGTTCCTCTAATTCTCTTGGAATTAAATGATTTTTAGCGATATCTAATTTTTCATATTCTGTATAACTAGAAATATGAATAATTTCTAAACGATCTCGTAATTCATAAGGAATTTGTTCCTCGTAATTAGCTGTTGCAATAAACATTACTTTTGATAAATCAAATTCTTCTTCTATGTAATGATCTGAAAATTTACTATTTTGTTCTGGGTCTAAAACCTCTAATAAACTACTGGCAGGATCTCCCTTAATATCTTTTGTCATTTTATCAATTTCATCAATGATAAATACTGGATTAGTAGTTCCCGCTTTACGAATTCCTTGAATAATTCTTCCAGGATTTGCTCCAATATAAGTACGTCTATGACCAACAATTTCAGCTTCATCATTAATTCCACCAACACTAATTTTTGCTGATTTACGATTTAAGCTTTTTGCAATACTTAATGCTAAAGAAGTTTTACCAACTCCAGGAGGCCCTACTAAACAAAGAATAGGACTACGCAAATTATTCGTATTTTGTTTTACTGCTAAGTATTCTAAGACACGATCTTTTACTTCTTCTAAAGCATAATGAGAAGAATCTAAAATACTTTTCACTTTAACCAAATCATCCGTATCTTTCGTATAATTACTCCAAGGTAATGAAATCATCCAATCAAGATATTCTCGAATCATACCCAATTCAGGAGAATAACTATTTAAGGATTCATAACGATCTAATTCTCTTTCAATTTTTTCACGAACATGAGAATTACATTTTAATTTTGCAATTTTCTTAGATAATCTTTCTATTTCATTATCTTTATTCTTTTCATCCCCTAATTCTTTTTGCATTAATTTAATTTTTTCACGTAAAAAATATTCTTTTTGAGAATCATTTAATTCTTGCTCTACTTCTGCTTCAATTTTTTGTTCTAATTCAACAAACTTTAAATCACGATTCATATCAGTCATCAAGTATTTTGCACGACTAATTGGATCAATTGTAGTAATATATTTTTTCTTTTCTTCATAACTAATAGGTAAAAAACTAGCGATTAAATCACACAAATCACTTAATGTTTCAATTCCATTTAATTGTCCCATTACAGCATTTCCCATAAAAGGAACTTTCGTAATATATCTTTCTAAAGCTTTTCCTAAAATAGAGAAATAGTTTTTTTCTTCTTCTCCTTCAGGAATCACAACTTCTTCATAGTTTGCTCGATAAAAATTTCCTTCTTCCACAAAGGAAGAAATCTTAACACGTTCAATTCCCTCTATTACAATTCTAGTTTTTCCATTCGGAATACTCATCTTTAATTTTAAGCGACCTAAAACAGCATATTGTGGAAAAGAAGTTACATTGATTTCTCCATTATCAATCGGATTAACAATTAACATTAAATTGTCCTCTATTCGATCAACAATATCAATCATTTGTTTATCATAAGAATTATCATATTCAATTCTTACTTCGTTATTTGGAAAAATGACCATATCATTTACAATTAAAACAAATAATTTATTATTCAAGACAGGACACCTCCAAATTTTTAAATATGTTCTCTATTATAACGGAAAAAAGCTAATTTTCAACCAAAACAGTATTATTTTTATAAGAAAATTTTTACTATAAAATTTATTTATATCAAAACAAAAAGAAAGCATAATTTTGCTTTCTTTTTTCATTATTTTTAGAATTATTATTTGTTATATTCTTTCAATAATTCAATAACTTTTCTCATCTTTAAATCAGTAGTTACTAAATCTAATCCACCAAATTCTTTTAAGAATTCATCTTTTTCCATCTTGTATTTCTTAGCAATTTCTTCTGCTTCTTTTTCAGCTTCATCTAAACTAACTTCTACTTTTTCAAGTACTGTTAATTCTTCTAACATCAAACGATATAATACATTATTGTATGCTTCTTTTTCCATTTGACTCTTTAAATCTTTCTCTGATGAACCAGTAAATTGATAATATACATCTAATGATATTCCTTGCATCTTCATTTGTTCTTCAAAACGAGTCATTAAACGATCTACTTCTTCTTCAACCATTTCTTCTGGAATATCTACTTCAACATTCTTTGAAACTTCCTCTAGAATTTGATCAACATATTTATTTTCAGTATCCATCTCTTTTTGAGCAGTAAGAGAAGCTTTAATCTCTTTTCTTAACTTTTCTTCAGAGTCAACACCTTCCATGCCTAAATCTTCAAAGAAATCTTCATCTAATTCACGAGTTTGTTTTTGTTTAATTTCATTTACTTTAACTTTGAAAACAACTTTAGCACCAGCTAAATCTTTTGCTCCATAATCTTCAGGGAATGTTAAATCTAAATCTTTTTCTTCCCCAGTCTTCATTCCCACAATTCCTTCTTCAAATCCAGGAATAAAAGAATGAGATCCAATTTCTAAAGAGTAATTTTCTCCTTTTCCACCATCAAAAGCAACACCATCTTTGAAACCTTCAAAATCGATAATAGCAACATCACCGTTTTCAACTTTACCTTTTTCTTTTGTAACTAATTCTGTATATCTTTCTAGTAAATGTGATAATTCATGATCGATTTCTTCATCTGTTACTTTTACTTTCTCTGGTTTGATATTTAAACCTTTGTATTTTTTAATAACTACTTCAGGTTTAGAAATTAAACGGAAAACAAATTCAACACCTTTTTCACTAATATTCTTAATATTAACTCCAGGTTGAACAATTGGCTCAACTTTAGATTCTTTTAAAGCTTTATCATAAGCTTCTGGTAATACTAATTGAGCAGCATCTAAATATAAAGATTCCTTTCCAAATCTCTTTTCATAAACATTTCTTGGAACTTTTCCTTTACGGAATCCATCTACTTTAACAGTTTTTTGTTTTTCTAAAAATACTTTATCGCAAGCACTTTCCCAATCTTTTCCTTCAATTTTAGCTTCAACTTCATGTACATTATTATTTTCTTTTTTTGCCATACTAATTCCTCCAACGTTTATATTATACAGTAAAGTAAAGAAGAAAACAACAAGTTTTATTTGTTTTTAAACAATAGTTTATATATAATATTATTATAGAGGTGATTAGGATGAATAATGATATTATTATAAGAGAATACGCCCAACAAATAGAAAAAGAAAAAGAAAAAAGAAGAGAAAAAGATCGTTCCACAACATATGGATTAATACCAGTTTCTCATTTTACACAGTTAATTAATGGAATTCCAATCCATTCTGTTGAAGGACAAGACTATGGTTATGAAGGTCCTTGGACAAAATTAATATTACCAGCTTACGAACAAGCTAGAAATAAAGAATTAGGAAATAAGAATAAACTTGTTTTTGGAGCTTATCGAGGTGTCGACGGAGTTGTAGAATCAAATAGTACAATTTTAATATTAAATGATGATAAATCTTTAACGGTTCGAAAAGATTATGAGTATGATGAAACGGTTACTATTTATCAAATGTGTGAAGAAGGAGTATACGTTTTCTCTATCTCAGGTACTTATAGTAATAATACTCCATGGAAATTTGAATTCTATCCTAATGAAGGGTTTGTAACAGAATCAATTATTTATGGATGTACTCCTGAAGAAGTAAAAAGAAGATTTGTTACAGGAGTTGGATATAGTGTAGCTCCATCAAAAGTATGGAAGAGTCCTAGAGTTATAGCAGAATTTCTTCCAAACCAATACTTTTCTCTAGAACAAGTACCATGTTCCGTTTCTTTTTCAGATGAAGATAGATGCATAATTGCCAATAAACTATTCCGTGAAGGATTAGATAAAGTATTTAAATCTGGTCATTTAGAAGTTACAGATGAAGATAGAAAAATATATTCAGAACAAGAAATAGAAGCTGAAGTTGAAAAACTTGAAGAAGAAAAAATAGATCCAATTGTAGAAAGACAAGTAGAAGAACAAGAAACAGATTTAGATGTATCTACCTTCTCTCTTCTATCACAAGAAGAAAAACAAAAATTAGAATTACTAACACAATTAAAAGATTTAGGAATGGATTTATCTGAAGATCAAAAAGAAGAATTAAAAAGATTAAAAGACTTAAAAATAAAAACAGATAAATTTAGAGAATATCAAAAACATAGAGAAGAAAGAGATCAACATATAAAAGAAGGAATGACTGCTAGAGCTCAAGAAAACGAAGAAAGAAATGCCCATTGGATTGAAGGAGAAAAACAACATCAAGAAAAAGAAGAAAGAGAAAAAGCTGTTGTTGATAAGATGAAAGAAGAAACAAGATTATTAGAACAGTTAGCTCAAGTAATGCCATTAAGTGATATGCAAAAAGTTGTTCTAAGATTAAATAAAATTTATACTGAAGCATATGATATCGCAAAACATAAAATTGAAATGCAACAAATGACAGAAGAACAAAAAGCACAAGTAGAACAAGACTTAAGTACTTTCTATCAAAACAAAAAATAAAAAATCGGGTTTCCCGATTTTTTTATTGTTCAAATATTTTATTGTTCAAATAATTGATTATATTCATCCACTACATAAAGCATTTCTCTAGCTATTTTAGGATCCATTTCTCCAGCTTCTGATTTTTCTCTTAAGAAATCCCCTAACCCAGAAAAACTCAAATAAAACAAATTAAATTCCGTTGCTAACTCTAATCCATCATAGCGTGTTTCATTAAAATTAGGAACTTCATCTGTAAAGAAACGATAATAATAAATACTATTTAAAACTTTCTTTCCTGTTCCAAAATAATCATTATCATATGTTTCTATACATAAAAATGGTCTTTCAGAAACTTCTAAATCCATTCCCGTTTCCTCTTTTATTTCACGAATAATACAATCATCCATTTCTTCGTCATCATCTTTATGTCCTCCAGGAAATTGATAAGTATTATTATTATGAGCTAATAATATTTTTCCTTTAGAATTTAAAATTAAAGCTTTGACACGTACAACTTTCATCTCAATATCATCATCAGTTAAATGATGATCATTAATAACTATTTCTTTCATTCTAACATCCTCTTCTATAAAAATCTTTCCCAATACTCAACAGTATCAGGTCTAACACTACGTAGCGTAGTTTCCATAGTTAAAGCCATATATTTAGCTTTTGCCCATACTTTCATATTTTGATTTAAACAACTTGCTTTATTAGGAGCCATCATATATTCAAAGGTACAAGCTCTATCTTCTGTATCTAAAGTTTGAGCATAATTATTCACAAAATAAGCATCTTGTGAAAACGTTATATTATAAGACAAATCATTATATACTGTTCCATAATTAAATCCTTCAGGATTTAGTAAACTCCAGCTATTAAAATTAGCACCTTTCTTAAACATATATCTTTCTATATAATGATAAGACTCATGATAGAAAGATTCTTCAAAAGGGTACATTGCCGCAATAGAAATATTAGCAAAACTATAACTAGAATCTGTAATACCAGTAATAGTTGTATTGGAATAATGATCAATTAAATAAACGGTAAGTGGAATCCCTCCGTTTTTTATTTCAGAAAATAAACCTCTTGGATATAACGATAACGCAGTCTGTAAACGAGTTAATTGACTATTAATTAAAGTAGAATCCGTAATCGGTTCTGTTGTAATTCTAGTACTTCCAGAAACAATAGAATATCCAACTGTTTCATTACCATAACGAACAGAAACACCATATTGATCTAATATTTGATTACGCAATTGATTATTCATATCATCAATAGTAGGAACATATGGCTCTGGAGGTGTCGGTGTAACAGCTTCTGGCTGTACAGAAGGAGTAACCGTAGGTTCTGGAGTTGGTGTTGCTGGAGGTGGAGTCACCTCTTCTGGAACAGAAGCAGGATTCTCTTTTTCCGGTTCAACAGTAATATCATCAATCGTACTAATTGTAACATCTTTTCCACTATCCGGTGTGGTTTGAACATCTTTAACAGGATCAATCAAATGACGATCCGAATTAATATCTAAAACAACTCCATAAATTAATAAAGTTATTGAGATAACTAGTAATATTCTTGCATAATTGTTCAATCTGAGACGTCTTTTTTCATTATGCATAATACTCCTCCTCTCAATAACTTTTCTTTACTAACATAATTCTATGCAGCAGCTTTTAGTTTTTTACTTAGGACGCTTATTCTATCAGACATCTCCTCTGCTTCTTCTACTTTTCCTTGTTCATATAAAGAAGCTAATTGCTCTACCATACTTTCTAATTGTTCTTCTGTAACATTCTCTTCAACTTCTTCTACTTTAGAAACAGGATGAATAGAATGAACTAATGTTGTTTGTAGATCCTTAGAATATCTTAATTTCTGAGCTTGTGCTTTTGTAACTAAAATTGCCTTCCCTTCAACAGATGATTCTTTTACAAAAGTTTCTAAATTTTTATTTTCATCTTTTGGTTTTTCAGGTTCAGGAGCCAATTCCAAAATACCTTTCTTTTCAGGTTCAGGACTCTTTTCTTCCTCTTTTACCTCTTCTATTAATGGAAGAACCGCTTCTTTGTTTTCAACAGGTTCTTCTTTTTTTTCTTCTTTTCTTGCTGGTGGAATATCTTCTTCTAATGAATCAGATCCAGCCACTTCAATTGTTGTTACGGTAGCTTCTGGTTGTTCTTTTTCCGTTACGTCTGCAGGTAATACTTCTTCTGCTTTCTCTTCTACCACTGGTTCAGGAAGAGTCTCTAATTCAACAGTTTCTTCTGTAGATGCTTCCTTCTCTTCAGGAACAGATTTCTCTTCTACAGATGGCTCAATTACTTCTGTAAGAACTGGTTCTTCTGGAGAAGTTTCTTCTACCGTCTCTAAAACAACTGGTTGTTCCTCTACAGGAACTTCCTCTGAAGATATTAAAGATGGTTCTGGTGCAGGAGTATCTACTGTCTCTTCTTGAACAACAGCAATCTCTGGTACACTTTCATTTGCCAAAATAACTGGCTTACTTGTTTCATCTACACTTTCAGCAGATGGTTCTCTAGAAGAAAACATAGATGATGGTTCTCTAGAAGAAAACATAGATGATGGTTCTTCTAACACTTCTGTAGGAACTTCTTCTGTTTGAACAATAGCCGGTTCGCTAACCACTGGTTCTAATTCTTCTATTGGAGAAGAACTACCTTCTAACGTAATTGGAGGTAACATCGTAGGAACCTCTTCAACTGGTACTACCTCTTCAACAACTGGTGCAGGAGTCTCTTCTGGGAAAACTTCTTCTGCAACAATTGGAGGTAACATCGTAGGTTCTTCAGTTGCTACTGCTTCTTGTATAACAGGAACAGTATTCTCAACCTCTTCAACAATAGGTGCATCTACAATCGCATCTACAGATGTATTAGCAACATTGTTTTGAGGATTTTCTTTTACAATAATAGGTTCTTTTTTTAGTGCTAATAAAGAATCATATACACGTTTACATTCATCTAACTGTCTTAAAGCAGTAGATATTAAATAAGTACCATTAATACATCCTTTAACACCATCATGACAATCTGCCCATAATCTTTGTAAAGAATCTATTCTTTCTTGATCCGTTTCTTGAGATAAGGCTAATTCAATCTGATCCATCATCATTTGGTTTTTAGCAGCAACGTCAAAAAACGTAATCTTTAAATTACGTGAAAACTCTTCTGAATTTCTATCAATTAATTCATCAAAATCCACTAAAACACCGCCTCATCTTAAGCATTAGCAATTTTCTTTAGTAATCTTTGTACTTCAGACCATTCGGTATCATCTTCAATTTCTCGTAGTTTAATAACTGCTCCATCATAAACAACACGTGAAATATAAATGACCTCGTCTTCTTCTACTCCGGTTTTTTCGCCTTTAGAATACACTAGATAAGATTTCATATTATCATCACTAATTAAATAAGTTACTAATTCTACTTCTTCTTTTGAACCATCACTATTTTGGATGTAAATCATTTCCTTTGTATCCATAGACAAACACCTTCTACTCTAAAATATATTATACAAAATTTTAAAGGAGAAGTAAACTACTTAAATTGAAACATTAACCATTCTGGCTTGAATAATAGTAATAATCCGACAAGTAACATAATAACCCCACCAAGTAAGTGAGAATACTTGTTATATTTTGTTGAAATACCAGTAATTTTCATAGTAAACATTGCGATAAAAAAAACAATAAAATCATCAATTAAGAAAAATAAAATGTAAAGAAGTGTATAAATAAATCTCGTAAAAGAGGATACTTGATTCAAAGCAAGTAATTCTGTAAAAACAAGAGGCAATCCAGCAGAACAAGCAAGTTCTACTAAGTTAACAGAAATAGCAAGTCCCATAACCCCAATAATTGCTAATAAAAAGTTTTTTTCACTTGTAAATTTACGAATTTTTTTGATAATATTTTTTCTCTTCTTATCATCTACAACTTCACAACCACTATCTTGTCTATTAAGAAATGCTCGAAGATTCCAAAGTCCACCTATCAAAGCAACAATTGCTATGATATTACGAATCCAAATAATAGTAGATACTTTTACTACAACAGATACCCAAGATAACATAATAAGAAGATATAAAAGTGCAGAAGTAAGTAAGAATGTTAATCCTAAAATCCACATTCTTTTTCTATCTTTCATACCAATTAAAATACTAATTAAGAATAATAATATCCACATAGCGCAAGGATTAAATCCATCAATGAATCCAATTAATACTGCTGCAGATGTCAAAGATACTTTCTTTAAATTTACTTTTCCAAGAAGAGGAACTTTTATAGTCATTGCTTCATCACTTTCTGCTTCTTGTTTTTCGAAACTATCTTCCTCTATCTCTTTTTCTTTTTTTTCAAAAGTACCATTCTTGATATTTTCAATTTGATCAATGTAATCATTTTCATAATAATATTGAATTGCTCTTTCAATCTTACTTCCAGTACTAGGACCATATCCAGTAATAACCGTATCTCCTATCACCGTTGTTGGTACTCCCAATCGATTTAAATCAAAAGCTTGTTGCACTTCAGATAATAAGGCAGAATTCTCTTCATCATACCAGACTTCATATCTTACAATAGAAAGATCCGGATATTTAGAATTGATGGCATCTAAAAACAATTCTTCTTCCGCACAGTGAGGGCATCCGTCTCCATGAAAGAAGTATAATGTTACATTTTTCTCTTCTGCAAATACACAAAGTGGAAAGAAAAAAAGAGAAAGAAAAAGAAATGTAAAAATCTTTTTCATATTATTCACCAACCTCTAATAATTTGTTTTCTAAATCCTCTAAACCAATTTCTCCTACTAAACGCCCAACTTCTTGATCATCTGAAAAGAATAGAAAAACAGGTAAAACTTTTCCAACGGAATATTTTTCTACTTCTTCTTCATCTAAATCATAATCAAGTTCTTCAAATTCAAAATCATGTTTCTGTTTAAATTCATTCCAAGCCTTATTGGTAATGAGACATGCTCCACACCATAAAGCCCCTATTTTAATAATTTTCATAAATTACCTCTTAAAATTTAATTTTTTAATACAGTCTTGAAGCTTTTTTACAAAGAAATCAATTTCCTCTTTTGTTGTTAAAAAAGATAAACTAATTCTCATACTACTAGATGCTTTTTCTTTATCATGAGTAATTGCATAAACTGCTTTAGAATAATTACCTGTAGAGCAAGCAGTTTGCGTAGATAAATAAATCTCTTTTTCTTCTAAAGCATGAAGCATAACTTCACTTTTAATTCCATGTAAACTAATATTAACCATATTAGGAAGACAATAAGAATTACTATTAATCGTAACATCAACATCTTCTAATTTTTGAATCAAATAATCATGGTTTTCTTGAACCTTTTTACATTTATTTTCAAAGTCTTCATAAACAAGACGTAATGCCTTGGCAAAAGAAGCAATCAAAGGAGTAGCAGGAGTTCCACTACGGAATACAGTTGTACTTTTTCCACCATGAATTAATGGTTCAATAATAAGTCCATCTTTCTTATATAAAGCTCCTATTCCCTTCATTCCATAAAACTTTTGACAAGACATACTAGCTAAATCAAGATAAGAAAAATCTACATAATCTTTTCCAATACTTTGCGTCACATCACTATGGAATAATACTCTTGGATGTTTATGAACAACTTCACTAATTGCTTTTAAATCTTGTTTTACCCCTACTTCACTATTGACAGAAGCAATCGTTACTAAAACCGTATCATCACGAATCAAACGATCTAAATCTTCTAAATCTACTAATCCATTTTCATCTAATTTAACAAAGTCAACTTCATATCCAATACTAGATAAATAATTAAGTGGTGCAATAACAGAAGAATGTTCTAACTCTGTAGTAATAATATGCTTTCCTCGATTGGCATATTTCATACATACTCCCTTAATAGCAGCATTATTTGCTTCACTTGCCCCACTTGTATAAATGATTTCTGTAGGTTTCACTTTTAAAATATTCGCTATTTGTTCTGTACTAGCATCAATTAATTGTTTTGCTTTTACTCCTAGTAAATGAAGAGAATTAGGATTTCCAATATACTCTCTACAAACTTTACTATAAGTCTCAATTACTCTTTCATCTACAGGTGTTGTTGCACTGTAATCTAAATAAATCATAGAATCACTTCCTTGTACCATTATATGAAAAAAATGTTTTAAAAACAATAAAAAAGAAGTTGAATAACTCAACTTCTCGTTTAGTTCCTATTTATTGGTATTTTGATAATAATCTCTTTCTGCAATAGAACTAGATATGAGATCTAACTCTTCATCCACAATATCCATATCTTGAATAACCTCTTCTATTTCAAATAATACTTCTTTTAAATTATTACAGTTTTGATAAGGAATTTTATATTGTTTTAATACATCAATTTCACGATTCGTAAGATACAACTCTTTTCCTACTTTAACAAGTTGATTACTAACAAAATCCATTTCTCCTACTAAAGAAGAAATATCATATTCTTCCTTCATACTATTTACAACTATACCCGTTATTTTTCATTCTCATCATGAATTCACCATCTGTATAAGAATCTCCAACAGATAAAGGAATTACTTCACTACTCTTAGTATTGGTATGAATCACAATTTGTAAATCATCATTCGCAAGAAATTCAATATTATCTAATAGTAATATTTCATTCTTATGAACATCTATTGTTACAATAATACGATCACTACCAATCGTATATTTAACACTATCTCCCAAATACTCTAATGTATTATCTAAAGCAAATTTAATACTATTTAAATGAGTTTCATCTGCATATTTTTCAGGCAATACAATTGTCTTAACTACATGCATACTAGTAATTTTCTTTCCATCTAAAGTACTAGTAATAGATTCATCAATACGAACATTTCCATCATATGTTTTACTCTTAGAACAAACAACTTCTGTTTGTTTAATAGAAGAAAACAAATAAACAATAATTAAAATAAATAGAAAAGTAATAATGACTGGCAACGTCATACTTTTACGAGTAGCCATATTTCTCACCTCTAGGTAAATTATACACGAAAAAGGAAAAGAAGTCCACTAAGCGGACTTCTATTCACAATAAAAAACACATAATAATGTGTTTTTTATTGATAACGTAATTGAGTTTCACAATCGGTATAATCACCAGAAGTACAAACGGTTGTGCTATAATCGCTCCAAGATCCCCAATCATTATAAGTCTCACATCCACACTCGCTTCCACGTTTGTAAGTAACACAGGAACGAGATCGGCATATATAATCATATCCAACTCCAGCACAATCAGCTAATCCGTCCTGACATTCTCTATACGCTCCTGTTGAATGATTATTGGAGCAATCCCATTTACCCCAATTTCCGTACGTTTCACATCCGGCTTTCTGACAGCGATCATAAGTTTTACACGTTCTAGTTCTACTCCTATAAACAGTATAAGAAGATACACTTACAGAACAACTACCACTATTTCCTGCATTATCTTTTACAGTATAAGTTTGGTCAGATTTAACTCCGGAATAACTCAATACATTTGAACTTGAACATCCACTGCCAGAATCAGAACAAGTAATAGAAACCGTTACTCCATCTGCAGTACCT
>JAEEGL012882021.1_pt1 | contig 18712 bp, 11 predicted proteins | sample 9134231 | NCBI WGS metagenome assembly JAEEGL01 (sample SAMN16246548, study PRJNA631951) | gut metagenome | biome: gut microbiome; feature: rumen; material: fiber-attached | host: Bos | place: Iran: Karaj | collected 2018-10 | reverse complement strand
GTATGGCGTGATAGTACACTAATTTCAGAGGCATGTCCCAGGTTACCAAATGGGTCAGGCTTAAGTTTGCTGCCATGAATCTTAAAAAATATGCGATCCACAAGTGGTTCAGGGACGGTAAAGACCGTATTTTGCTCGCTTTTTTCAGAGTTTTCTTTCAGATTTGTTTTTTTGAACAAATTTTCCCCTGATTCTATACGAATCAGGGGATTTTTGACAGACTGTGCCGCCGGTTTTCACCGGTGGCAATATTCTATTCTGTTCAGATCAGCGATATACATGCTGAGGTTTTTCATTGTAATTACCTTTACATCTTTTCTTATGATCTATAAAATCTGTCTTCTGTTTCGAAGTGGAACACGGAAAAAATTTTCCGCATTTGGGGCACTGGCTCTGTGTCTCTCCCGTGCTTTTACCGCCGCTTACGTTTTCGAGCTCGTCGTCATCGAGCATTTTTACTTTTAAGTTATTGCTTTTCATGATCTACACCTCATTTATAAGATTTTCGGCGTCCCGGCGGACAGGTGTTCCGAAGTACGCCGGTATGCTGTTTTGCGTCTTCAATAATATAAGCAGATTTTTCGTGGCTTGCGTTGCATTTTCCGAAAAAATATTCTGGCATGGGCAACCTGCGCGATCGTCTTTACTTCTATCGCTGATTATACCACAAGATGCTGAAAAAGTCAATGGTGTATCCGCAGTGGTCTGCCGATAATATGCGTAAGTGACATGCGGCGAGCTATTGCTGACCCGGTAGTGATACCTGGGTTTTCTTCTTGTCGTGAGCATTATTACGTGAGATGATACCCCGCAAAACCTCAAACTGTAACCATTCTGTTATTTTATTGTACAATTTTACCGTCCGAAGTCCCCTTTAAGCTGTTGATTTTCCACATTCATTCTCTTGACAAATTGTATGGGCTGTAATATAATATAGTGTGTATAATTAAATTTGTGAAAAAGTGAACGATCGACGGCTATGTCTGTAGGTCGGTCAGAAAACAGTACGAGGTGTCATATCTGAGTAAAGAATGTGATAAATACTGACACCCCCGCGGTCATTTCACTTTACTGATTTAACGGAGGACAATATGGATTGGATAGTTGTAGTTGACGACGACAAGACTAACCTTATACAGGCTGGTCAGATACTCAGTGAGCATAATATGCGCGTTACGGCTCTGAAGTCGGGTATGGCGCTGCTTGACTATGTTAAGACAAACAGACCCGATCTTATCCTGCTCGATATCAGAATGCCGGAAATGGACGGCTTTGAGACGCTCGAGAAGCTTAAAGCGCAGCTTCCGCCCGATGAGGAAATACCGGTGATATTCCTGACGGGAAACGATTCGGCCGAGTCTGAAACACACGGCCTTCAGCTGGGAGCAATGGATTTCATCAAGAAGCCGTTCGTAGCGGAAGTTCTCGTCCTGCGGGTAAAGCATACCATAGAGCTTGTCAGGCTCCAGCACAATCTCTCTGCAGAGGTGGAAAAGAAAACGGAAGAGGTCGAAAAGAAGGCAAAGGAGATAGAGGGACTGTCTATCCATGTCGTACAGACGCTCGCCGAAGCCATAGATGCAAAGGATGCTTATACCAAGGGTCATTCCGGACGTGTAGCAAACTATTCGAGAGAGATAGCAAGGCGGTACGGCTATGAAAAAAAGCGTCAGACTGAAATATTCATGATGGCGCTTCTTCACGATGTCGGCAAGATCGGAGTCCCGGACGCGGTGATAAACAAGCCCGGCAGACTTACCGATGAGGAGTTCGCCATGATAAAGGGACACCCCGGTATGGGCTCGCGCATACTCGAAAAGATACAGGAGATGCCGAATCTTATGACGGGAGCTCACTGGCACCATGAGCATTTTGACGGTTCCGGCTATCCCGACGGCCTTTCGGGTAACGATATCCCTGAGGAAGCGAGGATAATAGCCGTGGCGGACGCTTACGATGCCATGACCAGCCGCCGGAGCTACCGCGATGTGCTTGAGCAGTCTGTAGTCAGGGGCGAGATCGAGAAAGGGAAGGGTACGCAGTTTGACCCGGTTTTCGCTGACATAATGCTCAGAATGATAGACGACGACACCGAGTACAAAATGAGAGAAATTTGAGGTTTTTCGTTATGGTCTTAGATTATATCGAGAATATAGCACAGTATCTGATGATACTTGTCGGACTGCTTTTTTCCGTAACATACTACATAAGCAGCAAGAATCGCAGCTGGCTCTGCACGGTGGGCTTCTTTACGGCGTATTTTCTGAGCTGCTATCTGTGGACGGCTTATCTTATCGTAATGGACGACCAGCCCGTCGTGTCCGATTTCATTATCAATCTTGGCTGGAACCTGTCTTTCATAATGCTGTTCCTGCTGCTCTTCCAGATGAAGAGCAGAGAGGAACGCAGATACTTTCACCCGGTCATGCTGCTGCCGATACCTCTGAACGCGGCGCAGCTGATACTTTATTCGGGATTTGACGGTGTGGGCAACAGCATATATCAGTGCACCATCTGCACTGTTGTTTCGTTCTTCGCGCTGCAGAGCATAATGTGGTACAGACGTGAACGCAGGAATGGCGCGACCCCGCCTTATATCGCGGTAATAGTGCTTATCGCGATTATAGCGGAATTCGGTATGTGGACATTCTCGTGCTTTGACGGCTTTATAGGTACTCTGTATTATCCCAGCTCCTTCCTGTGCAGCCTGAACTTCATGCTGCTCGTATGGGCTGTCAGACGTACATACCAGTCGGATGCCGACATTCAGGATACACTTCTCAGAAAGAAGATCCAGACCGTATTCAAACTTGTTTACATAGTGATAGTTCTGTCATGCTCCACGGGCGGTATATTCCTCGGAAAGTGGCTGAAGGATATCCTTGTCGACGAGGAGACAGGAGAGCAAGCTTCATGCGCCTATGAGATCATATCGGTAATACTGTTCGTTATCTCGGCAGTGCTTGCGGCATTTGCCATCTTTACTATCTTTATCGTATACTATGAGCAGAAGAGTACGGAAAACCACAGACTTCGCGAGGCAATGCTGGTGGCAGAGCACTCCAATGCCGCGAAAAGCGACTTCCTTGCCAATATGAGCCATGAGATACGCACGCCGATAAACGCTGTGCTCGGTATGAACAAGCTGATAATGCGGGAAAGTATCAAAGCCCGTGATTTTCCTCCCAAAGACAAAGAGATCGAGCGTAAGGTGTTCTCCAGCATAACCAGCTATTCCGCGAATATCGACAGCGCCGGCAACAACCTGCTCTCGATAATCAATGACATCCTTGATTTTTCCAAGATCGAGGCGGGAAAGATAGATATTACCGAACACGACTATATGCTGAGCTCGGTGCTCAACGACGTGAGCAATACCGTACTGTTCAAAGCAAAGGATAAGGGTATAGTGTTCCGGGTCGATGCGGATGCGAACCTTCCGGATATTCTGTACGGCGACGAGGTGCGTATACGTCAGATAATGACGAATATCCTTAACAACGCGGTAAAGTACACCGACAAGGGCAGCGTGCTGCTGTCCGTACACAGCGGCGTCGGTGCGAAGTATGAACCGGGCGGAATGATCGACCTCGTTATAGCCGTTAAGGACACCGGCATCGGTATAAAGGAAGAGGACATAGAGAAAATATTCGACAAGTTCGAACGTACCGATCTCAAACGCAACAGCACCGTTGAGGGTACCGGTCTCGGCCTCGCTATCACGAAGCGCCTGCTCGGTATGATGAACGGTACCATACACGTTGAGAGCGTGTACGGAAGGGGCTCCGCCTTTACTGTGATCGTTCCGCAGAAGATAGTATCCGACGATCCCATAGGCAATTTCCGCGAAAAGTTTGAAAAGAGCATCGAAAATGCCGATGTAATGGACAATGTGTTCCGCGCTCCGGAAGCACAAATCCTGATAGTTGACGATACGCGCATGAACCTTACCGTAGCTGCGGGACTTATCAGCGATACAGAGATAGTCGTGCATACGGCGGAGAGCGGAGCGGAGGCTCTCGAAATGACTCTTGCGGAGAAATACGACATCATACTCATGGATCAGCGTATGCCCGGAATGGACGGCACCGAGACCCTGAGAAGGTTACGCGAGCGCGATAAAGACGATAAGACACCCGTTATCTGCCTTACCGCCGACGCTATTTCCGGCGCTAAGGAGAACTATATCGCAAAGGGTTTCAATGACTACCTTTCCAAGCCCATAGACAGTCACAGCTTCAAGAGGATGCTGATGAAATACCTGCCGCCGGAGAAGATAATACTTGTCTCCGGGGACGACACAGCATCGGACGACGCGCCTGCCGGGACCTCCGGTGACGGGAACGATGCTCTGTACGAGGCTCTGCGCGCGGCAGGGATAGACACTGCGAGCGGGCTCGGGTACTGTTCGGACAATGACGACCTTTATCGCACTCTGCTGCTCCAGTATGTGCAGAGCGCCGACGATAAGACGAGCACCATACGCCGGACGTTCGAGAGCGGCAGCTGGAAGAATTACGCTACCGTCGTACATTCGCTGAAAAGCACATCCCGTACGATAGGCGCGATAAGCCTGTCCGAGCTTGCGGCGGAGCTGGAAAAAGCTGCCGACGAGGAAAACACAGAGCTGATATCCGGAGGAACCGAAGAATTGCTCGAAAAATACCGGGAGACAGTATCGGCGATAACGTCCGCGGGTATAGCGGTGGAAACGGCAGACTCCGACGATGACGATATAATGGAGTTTATGCCGAAATAAGAGTCCTGTTGAGGAGGATATGTCATCACCATGAATGAGTTAGTACTGGAAATATCCGCTTTTGTGATCGCCTTGTTCTGTTTCCTGGATTGCTTCAGAAAAGACGAAAGAAGCGCTCATCGTATCCCGGGGGGCATTATCGGTAAGCTGAAGAACAGGCGGTTCGTATATGTTGTTCTGCTGATGTTTCTTATGATATCTGCGATCGCGGCAGCGATAGATACCTATCTTGAGACGATCGCCACCGACAGGAACGCCATAGTGGTAGAGACTGTGAACGAGTCATACTTCATCTTCCATTCATGTCTGCCCGTCCTTTTTTCGCTTTACATTATCGATATGACCGGTACAGCGGAAAGAAGGAGAGCACGCTTTTTTGCCTTGTATCTGACTCCCTTTGTGATATCCGAGATACTTGTTTTCATAAACCCGTTCACGAAGATCGTATACTACATTGACAGCGAGATCCGCTACGCGAGAGGCACCCTGATGTGGTTCATGTATATCGTCGGGACCTTCTATGTCGCGTTCGGCGTGGTGTTCTTCCTTCTGACAAAGAAGAACGTTCCTCTGGCGGACAGGCGCGCGATGGCGATAATCCTCATGATCGCGACTGCGGGATTTGTCATTCAGGGCCTTTTCTCCGTTAAGGTGGAGCTTTTCTTCGAGAGCGTGGGTATGCTTTGCTTCCTGCTTTTGCTCGAAGGGCGCGGTTCGGACGGAAAAAACCGCTCGAACAGCAGGAGAAACAAGAGCTTCATTGTCGTCGTTGCTCTGATATTCTCGGCGGTCATTATTTTGAGTGTCGCGTTAATTTACAATGCCGGTACCGACCAGACCGACAAGATCGGAGAGGTGCAGATAAACAACCTCAAAGGGGAGATGCAGCAAACTCTCTCCGACGCGGAAAACGACCTTCTCCGCTATTCCATGAGCCTCGAACAGCTTATAAACAGTTCCGCGGGAATGGACGAGATAGAACGTTATGTGAGCGAGCAGAAGACGTATTACAACGGGCTCAGCTCCGGTATCTGTTTCAGCGTATATGCGGCTTCCGCAGACTGGACGATAATACCCGACTTCGATATACCGGAGGGATATCATGCCACTGAGCGATTGTGGTACACCGGCGCAAGACGAAATCCCGGGCAGGTTTATATCTCCGAGCCTTACATAGATGCTGATACGGGCGACCTTTGCTATACCTTATCATATCTGCTGTCCGACGGCAGCACGGTAGCGGCAATGGACTACACACTTTCGCGGGTGCAGGATATCGCAGGAGAAATGGGCATGAGCGAAGACCAGTTCGCCATGATCGTGACCGATAACGGCATAATCGTCGGCTGCTCGGACGAACAGTATCAGGGTCAGGAGCTTTCAAAGGTGCTCAGTCAGTACACTGAGGTATTCAACAGAGTAAAGGCTTCCAATGAACACAGAAGCTTCGTTACCTCGATAGACGGCAGCGAGAAGATAGTTTTCGACAGCGAGACCGGCAACGGCTGGAAGCTAATACTTGTAGTAGACCACAATTCGTTCTACGCCGATATAATCGCCCAGATGATAATGCTCGGAACGATATACTTCATGATGGTGGTAGTCATAATCTCGTTCTATCTCTTAAGCGCGAGCAATCAGGAAAAGGCTGAGAAGACCCTCGCTTCGACCGAAAGCTTTATAGCCGAGCTTTCGGGCAATGTCAAGGTACCGCTTCAGGAGATCATCGGTATAAGCGAGGGCACGGTAAAGCAGGAAATAAGCGACCCGAAGATCGCCATGAGCGAGATACTCGATGCCGCAAGAGTGCTCAGGGAACGTCTTGACAATCTGTTCTCGTATTCCGATATCCTGAAAGAGAAGATGAAGGACGCGGACCGCGCCGAAAACGAAAAAAGGAAGAAGCTCTCCGTTTCGAGCCGGTATATACGCAACGGCATTACGGGCATACTTATAGCCGCGTCGCTCATAGGGCTGTCCCTGTGCCTTGTTATGACTTCGAACTGGGGCTCCGAGCGCATAAGCAAGGAGGCGGCCAAATACGACAGCGAGGTCACTCTATGGATGCAGCAGAAGCAGAGCATACTCGGTATGTTCGCTGATGTTATAGCTGCCGACCCGGAGATACTTTCGGACTATGACGCGGCGGTAAAATGGCTCGACGACATAGCAAAGAATTACAACGAAATGACTTTCGCTTATATGGCAAACCCGTATAACAAAGAGCATGCCATCATCATGAACAACGGCTGGGTCCCCGACCCCGACTACAAGGTCGAGGAACGCCAGTGGTACATAGACACCGAACGTTCGGGAGACGGGTACAGCATCTCCGCCCCGTACTTCGACGCGCAGACAGGCCTTTACTGCATAACCTTCTCACGAAGCGTATACTCGGCTGACGGGGAGTTCCTCGGCGTATTCGCCATAGACTGTCTGCTGGATAAGCTTATAGACGTGCTCGATAACAGCTATGCATCCGACAGCTACGCATTTATGGTAGACAAGAACGGTACCATAATCAATCACCCGTATAAGGAGTACGAGATAAGCACAGAAAAAAGTGTGAATATAGAGGATACCGAGTATGCGAACGCGTATCACAGGGGCAGCGTGTTCCTGATGAGCGATTACGACGGCCGTATCGCAGCCTGCTATACCGAGAAGAGCGAGCTTTCGGGCTTTACCGTTGTGGTGGTACAGGGCTGGTGGAGCATATACGGCAATGTCCTTATAATGGCGATGGTATTCCTTATCATGCTTGTTGCCTCGATCATAGGCGTTGTAACTATGATAAACAGGTTCATAAAATGGCAGGCAGAGGCGAACGAAAAGCTCTCCGAGATCGCAAACAAGGCAGTCGCGGCAGAAAAGGCAAAGTCAAGGTTCCTCGCTCAGATGTCACATGAGATACGCACGCCTATAAACGCGGTGCTCGGCATGAACGAAATGATACTCAGAGAGACATCCGACCCCTATGTCAGAGAATACGCGGGTAATATACATTACGCCGGCAGGAATCTGCTCGGACTCATAAATACCATTCTCGATTTCTCGAAGATCGAGGAAGGCAAAATGGAGATAATCTCTGTAAAGTACGATACAGCTTCCATGATCGAGAATATCGTCAATTCGATCTCCAAGAGAGCCGCTGACAAGGGGCTTGTGTTTGAGGCGCACATAGACAGTGACCTGCCCGCCGCACTGCTGGGAGACGATATGAGAGTGTCTCAGGTCGCTATGAACCTGCTTACCAACGCGGTCAAGTATACCAAGAAAGGCCGTGTCGATCTCTTTATTGACGGGGAGCGTGAGGAAGATAAGGTGTTAAGGCTCCATGTCAGAGTCAAGGACACCGGTATCGGTATCAAAGAGGAGGATATGGACAGGCTGTTCGAGTCCTTCACGCGGCTTGAGGAGAACCGCAACCGTAATATCGAGGGCACAGGTCTTGGGATGGCTATTGTGAACAAGCTGCTCGATATGATGGGCTCGAAGCTCGAAGTGCACAGCGTTTACGGTGAGGGCTCGGAGTTCTCGTTCGAGGTGAAACAGCCGATAATAGACAGCAGTCCGATAGGCGATTACGAGGCAAGAGCCAGAGAAGCGCTTGAAAACGAGGAGAACGACAGATATCTGTACGCACCCGGGGCTAAGCTCCTGATAGTGGACGACAATGACATGAATCTGAATGTTGCGGAAAATCTTCTGCGCATGAACGGCATAAAACCCGATCTTGTGCTTTCCGGTGCCGAAGCGCTCGAAAAGCTGAAAGACAATGCTTACGATGTGATAATGCTCGACCACATGATGCCTGAAATGGACGGTATCGAGACTCTCCAGAAGGCGAAGGAGGAAAACCTGATACCCGAGGGCTGCTCCGTGATAGTGCTTACCGCAAACGCTGTGGTGGGAGCGCGTGAGACGTACATAAAAGCGGGCTTTGACGACTACCTCTCGAAGCCGATAGATGTGAAGATGCTGGAGAGTATTCTTGCGAAGTATCTGCCCGCCGACAAGGTTGGGTATAAATACCACTCTGAAAAAAATGACAGCGCGGAAACAAAGGAGAACAAGCCCTCCGACGACAGCACTGCCGAGTTGTATATGACGCTTGAAGCCAACGGTATAAGCACGCGTGACGCAATGAGTTTCTGCGGCGGCAACGGGACGTTCTATAAAGAGCTGCTCCGCCAGTACAGCACTTCCTGTGATTCGAGGATAAAGGAGCTGAATGAAGCGGCAGAGGCGAATGACCTTAAAACGTACGCGATCAAAGTCCATTCCTTAAAGAGCGTTTCCCGGACGATAGGAGCGAAAGCTCTTTCCGAGGCTGCGGCAGCGCTCGAAGCAACGGCTGACTCGGGTGACGCGGAAGCCATACGAAGCGGGAACGTCGCTCTGACAGAGCAGTACAGAAAGATCGCCGATGTGATAGCTTCCACGGGTATATTGCCTGAAGTCGGGACTCAGCCGAACGACGATGACGACGACGAGATAATGGAGTTTATGCCTGCGCCGAAATAACAGTGAAAAAATATGAAGATCTCCCGAATTCATGCAGAAATCGGGAGATCATTTTTGTCTGTCGCTTTCACGCGGTCTGATTGTGCTTCCGGCATAGATCACTTACTCACGATCGGACTTCTCCGGTCAATATTTTTATAGTATCGATAAGACCCTTGTGGTGAAGCTCACGGGGTTCAAAATGGATGATCGAATACACAAGCTGCATCACAAGCCCGGCTCCGAATGTACTTATAAGCGTTCCTATCCCGACTTGTCCGCCGAGCAGCCATCCGCACAGCAGAACAAAGCTCCACAACAGGACTTCGACTATCCCTATCGGAATTTTCGGCAGTCTTTTGCCAAGTGCGACCAACAGCGCGTCTCTCGGCCCGCAGCACTGTTCGGATCTCATATATATCCACATACCGATAGCCATAAACACAAATCCTGCAAGCATTATAGCTATTCCGATAAAGACATTCTCATTTTTAGGAAACGGATTAACAGAATTGAACATCTGTACAAAATTTCCAGTAAGAAGTGAATCTATGATCGTTCCAAAACCGATCTTTTCTTTCATCAGCAGATCTATAACCAGAATAGTCAGCGCCATCAAAGTCATAGAAATGCCGTAATTGAAAGGAGTATGACTGGCAATTCCCATTCCGAGACAATCCCACGGAGCCAGTCCGATATTTGCGAATATTGTCAGATGAACACCGAATGAAAAGACGAGCAATCCGAGGACTATCTTCACCCAACCAAGCACTACCTGCTTTCGACTATTATTCTTCATGATATGTTTTTTTACCTCCGTGATCTCCCGATACGGCTTACTCTGTGCTTCAATTATTGAGATTTCTGCGAAGCGCAGTTGCGCAGTTTTTTCATTATATCACCATTCCGCATAGATGTCAATCCTAAGCCGGCCGGAACCATCCTATCCGATAAAAATGGACCCGAGATGATGTTATGACGTGATCTGTCATTATCGGTCGCCATATCGGGCTGCTGAAATGCCGCTGCAAAAATAAAAGCCGTCGATTTTCACCGGCGGCGATATAATATTTTCGGGGCAATTCAGTGAGTGTCAAGCCTTTCCATTATGGCCTGAACTGATAAACATTATCTGCATCGCAGTCGCGCGATCTACAGCAAGATCATTCAAACTCAATAAGACTCATATCGTTTACGGCTATTCTCGTTCCGTCGGTAAAAACGAGCGCATTCTTATAGCTGTCATATATCCGCACGGCCCCGGTTTTTATTGCATATTTACCGCCGGATTTTCTGTCGTCGGGAATAAAATATGTCACTTTAACGACCGGATGTTCGCCTATCGTGCTCAATATGCGGTTAAGCGCATCGTTCAGCTCGTTTATCTCGTCCTCGGTAAGTTCGCCGCGGCTGTCGGTAAGTCGTGCAGCCTCTGCCACCTCATCGTCATATCCCACAAGTGCCGCGAACGGAGAAAACTGTGCCGCGCGGTCATGCACTGACATCGGCGGATACTCGTCATACTGCGGACGGGAAAGGTGTTTTATATCATCGTATTTATCCGGCATAACATAATCCCTTTCTATGCTTTATGTCCTCCGACCTGACGGTTGCGGTCTCTTGCGGTCGCGCCCTCGGTGTAATTCGTGCCTTTGAGAACGGCGTTCTTTCCGAATTTATGCTTGATCTTAAGCATTGCCTCCTGTACGGCGCGCTCTTTCGGGTCGTCCTCGATATTCTGTACAGGTTCTTCAGCATCGAACAGGCTCAGCTGTCCGGGTTTTTCTTTTTTTGCGGGAATTGCGTCCTCCCGGATAACGTTGCAGGCGGTAAGATTAAGATGCCGCGCGTACAGCGTCCTGTCAAAGATGCGGTCAAACAGCTCCATTGCAGCATCACAGAGCTTGCGTGTCGATGAAGTGTACCGGTCGAGATTTATCGTGCCGTGCGCGTGTTTTGGGACGCTTCGCCCGTATCTGTCCGATACCACTTCGCCCTTGTAATGCCCGTCCGCAAGGCTCTCGCGGTCGTAGCCGATCGTGATAACGAGCTGATCTGTCACCAGCCCTTTGTCAACTAAGTCCAGCGACAGCATATCTGCCATTTCCCATATTATAAGCCGGGTACGCTCATATTTGCAAGGCTCATGCAGAACCTGTCCGGATGTGATACTGTTGTTCTGCGGCTTGTAAGCCTTGACATCGGCGATAGTTGCCGGCTCGATACCCCACGCGTGATCTATGAGCAGTTCCGTGTTCTTGCCGAACTCCCTGTACAGTTCCTCAATGCCGTCACGATCAAGCGAGCGCCGCGCTATATCACCAATTGTGTAAATGCCGAGATGCTCAAGCCTTTCCGCAATGCCTTTGCCAACTCTCCAGAAGTCCGTTATCGGCGTATGCATCCACAGCTTTTCTTTGAAACCGGCTTCGTCAAGATAAGCTATGCGCACACCGTCCTTGTCGGCGGGAATATGCTTTGCGACAATATCCATAGCGATTTTGCATAGGAACATATTCGTGCCGATACCCGCGGTCGCCGTAATACCGGTGGTCGCAAGCACGTCCTGTATCAGCATGCGGGTGAATCCGTGAGCATCTGTCTTATAGATACCGAGATAACCGGTCGCGTCGATGAATACCTCATCTATCGAGTAAGCGAAAATATCCTCCGGAGCAACATATTTCAGATATATGCCGTAGATCTGTGCGCTGACCTTCATGTAATGCTTCATCTGCGGGGTTGCTACGATATAGTCAACGGCAAGTGTCGGGTCAGCGGAGAGCTCCGAATATACGCTGCTTTTTCCGGTAAGCCTGCGTCCCGGTGCCATTCGGGAGCGCTCGTTGTTAACTTCTCTGACGCGCTGTACGACCTCAAACAGTCTTGCCCTTCCGGAGATACCGTAGCTTTTGAGCGAGGGAGAAACGGCAAGGCATATCGTCTTTTCGGTGCGGCTCATATCGGCCACCACAAGATTTGTATTCAGCGGGTCAAGTCCGCGTTCAACACATTCTACAGAAGCGTAAAAGCTTTTGAGATCAATAGCCACATATACCTTGTTCACTTTCTCACCGCCTTTTACCATGGTCTCAAACTTACATATACGTCAGTATGACCGGTTATATAAACGTTCACATTCTTTGGGTATTATACCACATTCGTTTTACGAAATCAAGTATTTTCTAAATTGAGAGACAAGATCCTGCGATCGTTGCGGGGGCATTACTGTCACCGTACAGCGATTATAAAAATAGAATTAAAACAACAAGCGCACGGGCTCCCGGCTCGTGCGCTTGTTGTTTTTATCAGTAATATTACTCTGCTGTTTCATTGCCTGTTCCGGCAGGGTCGATGACCTCGCTGTCCGGGAAGGATATGCACACAAGCGGCCCCGTACACCAGCCTGTAGCGCCGACTGCGGCGATCTTGCCGCCCGCCCTGACTGTATCTCCCTCGCTGACGTAAATGTCGCTCAGGTGGCTGTATCTCCACTTTCTGCCGTCGGAAGCCTGTATCGTGATGTAAATACCTTCGCCCTGTCCCGGGACATTCCGCGAATTTGTTTCAATAACGGTACCGCCTGTTACCGCGAGTATCGCTTCGCCCTCCTCGGCGGGGATATTGAAGCGGTAGTCTGTGCTTGTATCGGGTCCAAACATTTCATCGTGAGTGCGGTAGGTTATAACGTCTTTCGTCCAGTTTTCAAGGGGGAAGCAGTAGTCCTCGCCCGCGTACTGTTTCAGTATGTCGAGCGCTTCTTCGCCCGTGTAATATCCGGGGTGTGAATCGTCGCCGAACTCATAGAATTGATACTGTTTCATCTCGGCTTCTATCTTCGCGATTTCCAATTTGACCGCGCCAAGCTTGTCATACGTCTGTTCGCATTCTGAACTGTATGTTTCAAGCATTATCTTCTGCTTGTCGATGCTTTCCTCTACGCCCTTTAACTCCTGTTCGACAGTCCCCGTGTCTTCTCCGAGAGATTGCAGTCTCGTGAGCTCCGACATAAGCGCTTCTTTTCTTTGACTAAACTTCGCGATCTCAAGCGCAGTTGCCTCTTTTGCCGTCTCGTATGCTTCAAACTCATGTTCATAATAATCTTTCAGTCTATTGAGTTCTTTAAGCTCTGCTTCGTATGCGTTTATAGCATTCATATCCTTGCTGTCGGACGGCACCGCAGGATAAGACAGCAGGTCTTCAAACCGTATCTCCGTGCCGTTTATGACCACCGACTTTATCCGGTCTGCGGAGGGCGTTGACAGATTGCCGTAGATGATATAATGCCCGGCCTCGTCGCCGGCGCTGAATGTCAGCTTGCTTTCGGTCAGCGGGATACGCTGTTCCTCGCTGCCGGCACCGTTCCCTTCGGTCTGCCATACGATCTCTGCGTCAAGCTTATAGTCGTCCTTCCACATACCGTCAAAGACAAGTCCCACCGTATTGTGGCAGATGTCGATATGCTTCAGCGGGATAGTATCGCCGCCCGGCTGCTGTATCGGCATATTTCCGGTATCGACGCAGTACCGTCCCTCGCCCTCGGGTCTTGTCACGGTATATTCGTAATCGGACTCGTCGGTCATATCGGCGGGGATGTTGCCCTCTTTGGAGGTCGTTACCCACACGTCTGTGCTTTCCGTTGCCTCGCAGCTTGTATGCCTCCACGAGCCCACAACGGTATGGTCATCCTTGATGCTTGCCGTCATTTTATCGACCGGGGATATATTTACAGGACAGCCGTGTGCTTCCAGAACAACGTCACTCTCATAGTCGTCGGGAACGCCGTTCTCATAGTTCACCTCGTATGCCATAGACAGCGTCATTCCGTCGAACCTGTAGCCGGTAAGCTTCACGGTATAGCCGTTGAAGGGGAACGTGGGATATTCTCCGGGAATACGCATCATTCCCATTGTCAGCGCGGGTTCGTCTTCCGTGACATTCGATGTCGTGATAAGCGCCTCTGCCGTTGATGTCGCATACGGGTCATCATACTGCGGGGCAGTGGCCTCCGGGGCTATGCTGTCGGTGCTTTTGAACATTGTCAGCCCGAAAATCTGGCTCTGCGGGTCATCACTGTGCCCGAATTCAACTTCCGCGGAATCGGCAGGCGAGTACAGTTTGTATCTCGCGGTATAGGAATACAGAGTGCCGGCGCCCGAGCCTCCCGCAAAATCGCAGAAACCTATTTCGGAGTTTCTCGGGTATATGGGTTTCGTCACACCGTCGACCTGCTCCTCTTTGAAAATAAGATCGTAGTATATAATTGCCTCTACACCGTCAAATCTGTACCCTTTAAGATGCACCGTAAGATCGTCGCCGACCCCGTATTTTTGATCTACGCTGACATATCCGGTCGCGTCGGCGAATGGGTATTTCTGTGTGTTTGAGGAATAACCCGCTCCCGTTTCTCTCACATCTGGACCTTTCAGCCCGCCGTATGTGTTGAGCAGGTTCACCGTCAGCATGCCCGTGCCGATAATTGCGGCCGCCGCGGCTATTCCCGCTATCACGGGTGCAAACCTGCGCGGCTTCTTCTGCACGGAGCTTCCCGCGGGGAACCTCGGAGCGGTCATATTTCCTGTGTTTTCAGCTCTTGCCATTTCCTTAACCTTTCTGCCGAACTCGGCATCGCTTTCGGGATGAAATGAGCCTTTCAGTTCGCCGAGAACATCGGAGATCGCGATTTTGTAATCCATTTTTTCAGCCCCTTTCATCGTTCAGAAATTCCCGCAGCTTGTCGCGTCCGCGTTTGAGCCGCCACTTCACTGCCGCCGTGCTTATCCCGAGCAGCGCCGCAGTTTCCTTCGCCGTGTAGCCCTCGTAGTAGTGCAGGTACAGTGCCGCGCGGAATTTTGGCGCGAGTGACATCATACCGTCTTTGAGACCGCTGTCTGCTTTCGCTGTGCTGTCCGGTATTTCCGGCAGCTCGTCCAGCGGCACTGAGTTTTTATACCGGTACGACTTTATATAGTTAAGGCTACTGTTCATTGCGCACCGTATCAGCCACGCTCTGACGTGTTCATCGTCGTTGAACGTTCCGCTGTATGTGTACAGTTTCAGAAACACGTCCTGTGCGATATCTTCCGCGTCTGCGGGATTTTTGACAATGAACAGCGCTGCATCTGTGACAGTGCTGCGGTACATTTCTATGTATCGGTCAAGATCGACTCCGGACATCGACCCACTTCCTTTCCTCAAAAGCGCTTTCTGTATATAAAACAATCCACAGCGGCAAAAAGTATAACTCATTTTGCAAATTCGGCGTTATCAACAATATTATACAACAATTTTGCTGCAATTGCAACAAACATGTAACGGCATTTACACTGAATCGTCAATTGACGTATATGAATCGTGACGAGACTTTGAAGCATCGCTGAACCCGAAGCGGCTCTTTGCTGTACAGAAAGAACACAGTGTTCTACAGAATGCTGCGTTTTTGTCAAATACTGTTGACACACGGCGAAAAAATGTGATATAATGGTTAAAATCGGCTGAAAGTTGTGTGAATATCAACGCCGTAACCAACGCCGCACGGCTATAAAACGGGCGTGGGGTGATTATTTTATTTTCAGGAGGATATCAGAATGAAGAAAACAAAGATCGCAGCCTTTGCGCTTGCGGGATTGCTCGCCTTTTCCGCGGCTGCGGAGATACAGTCGCCTTTGAATATTTCCATCAGCGCGGCATCGTCGGAAGGCAAAACCACAGTTATAAACGGATTGACCTATTATTACAAAGAAGTCAAGGACGGTATAGCAGTAATTGAATGTTATGATGCCAATAAGCAATGGAGTGCAAACATTACCGATCTTAAGCTTGCTTCCAAAATAGACGGGAAACCGGTCGTTGAACTTAGTGGAAATGTCGCTGTTTTCAGACGTATACCTAAGATATATAATCTCTATCTTCCCGAAGGACTAAAGAGAATAAAAACTTGCTTGGTCGGGTCAAGCGGAACAAACCTTTATTTACCGTCCACTATCACAGAACTAAGCGATGATTTTTTTCTTGACTATACTACGGAAAACCCCGATAAGCCTAAAGGGACCGCCCCAGCGGGTATAAAAATTTATTTACCGGGATATGAAGACCCATCTAAAGGATGGCAATATCAATTTGGTATACACTCATTAGGAACATATGGCAACTGGGATAAAGAGGCGTGTGTTGCTGAAGCAAAGGAAGAAACCGAAAGAATACGTAATAAATTAAAGGAAATTCAAAATAATAAATCAAAAGAATCTACGACCTCTACTGTCTCGAAAGACATGAAAGGCTACTACTATGATACTTTGAATCGTTTCAACTCGGAAGACCGAAAATTTTATGACCTGTACAAGAAATATGCCCAAAACAGCAAAAGCAGTACTGTAAAGATCAGCGGAGAGAGCTATAAACTTGACGGGTTCAAATATGGGATAGTCACATATTACGGCAAAGCCGAAAAGACAATGACGCTCCCCACAACGCTGACCTATGACAGGTGCAGGGATACCCTGAAAGACAAAATGCCTTCAAGTGTAAAAAAGAAGTTAAAAAATGAGAAAGTAAAAATAATCGGTGCAGACGAGATCATATTTGATAAAGTAACCGAAAACGTCATTGTTCCTGAGGGTTATCTTGCGATCGGCGGTCTCCGTTCTGCATATATCAGGAATATAAGACTCCCGAAATCTCTGATTTATATCTATGACCTCGCATTTTATGACAGCTCAAAGCTCGAAAAGATCAATATACCGAGTAAAGTAAAATATATAGGAAATAGAGCTTTTGAGGACTGCACGTCGTTAAAGAGCATTACTCTGCCCTCGTCACTCAAAGAGTTGGGCTCCTGCGCGTTTGAAGGCTGCACATCATTAAAAAGTATAAAACTTCCCAACGCCCCGATAAAGATCGGCACCTACGCGTTCAAAGGCATCGGCATCACGAGCATTACGATACCCGAAAAGCTTGATTTTATGTCGGCGCAAGGAAAATATCTTCAAGGCGCGTTTGCGAACTGCCCGAACCTCACGACCGTAACACTCAATGGCTTTGTTAATCCGTCCATGTTTGAAGGCAGCCCGGTCAAAAAGGTCGTACTGACAAGCAAGGTAAGCAGCTTGTACGGCAGCTTGTCTTCCGATGAAAAGTCATGGTACAGAGACTCATTCTCGTGGTATAAGGAGCTTGAAGAAGTCGTGCTCCCCGAAACCTATAAAACATTTGAGAGCGGACTATTTCAGGACTGCAAAAAGCTTAAAAAGGTAACTCTGAGCTCAAAGGCAACAGAAATAAGCAACAATATGTTCTCAGACTGTGAGAGCCTTAAAACCATAGCTTTGCCCAAGAATATCAAGAAAATCGACTATGAAGCGTTCTCCGGCTGCACGAGCCTCACTTCCGTTACTCTCCCGAAAGGGCTTAAAACTATCGGCTCCGGAGCGTTCTACGGCTGCAAAAATCTCACAAAGATAACTATTCCGGACAGTGTTACGCATATTGCCGGGTGGCGTAAGCCGGGTGACCCGGGCTGGGTGGACAACACCGGTGCATTCGCAGGCTGTCCCAAGGTACAGGTCACATACAAAGGCAAGACATACACACAGAAGAATATGGACAAACTTTATAAGCTGCTTAGTTGATAAGCTTTTCGCCCCCGAACACTGCCGGTGTCCGGGGGTCTCGTTATCGTCAATATACGATCGATACGCCCGTGGAAATACCGGAGCAGACATTGCCGCACTATGAAAGAAACGGCTTCACACTCGTAGAGTGGGGCGGAAGCGAGGGGTGATCGGCAGAAAACCAATGATAATAAAGCGGACATAATATCATCATAAATATTTGTGAAGCCAATCGGGCAAATTGGGATCATCAGTTACCCAGGAATCAACTACATTCTCATCCGTTTCCCAATTGTTTTCGTAGCCATCAAAGAATTTGTGCCTATGGCACTTATACTTCACAATGTTTACGCCTTCAAGACGGTACTCATACAAATAGTAGTTTTGTTTGCCATACTTCCAAGGTTTATCCTTCCGCTTAAGATAGTCGTAAAATGCTTGTCTGCTGACCTCCAGAGCCTTACAATATAAGCTTATCTTCCTCATGATTCGACCGTCATCAGTTTTAAGGGCTATGAACTTTAATCGTTCTTCTTTCCTGACTTCCGACGGTTCGCAGCGAAAAAAGCTGAGGCTTCCTCCAAAAATTCATTCAGTTCTTCCAGTTCTCGATTTTTCTTTTCGAGCTCTCTTATTCGCTTATTTGCTGCCTGTAGCTGCTGTGCAAGATTCAGCGACTCTCCAGGTGTTCGCGTTCCCGCTCCCGTGTCTATTTCTCCTTCTCTTGCCTTTTTCAGCCATGTTCCTATTGTTCCCTTCGGTATTCCGAGCTCTGTTGCCGCTGCTTGGTTACCGACCTCTTTCGCAAGCTTTATTGCCTGCTTTTTGAATTCTTCAT
>JAEEGL011507520.1_pt1 | contig 18712 bp, 15 predicted proteins | sample 9134231 | NCBI WGS metagenome assembly JAEEGL01 (sample SAMN16246548, study PRJNA631951) | gut metagenome | biome: gut microbiome; feature: rumen; material: fiber-attached | host: Bos | place: Iran: Karaj | collected 2018-10 | reverse complement strand
GACGGTTCGAATTTATGTAATCGTGTACGTCGCAACCCTTACTGTTTAGTGTTGTTTGACGAAATTGAAAAAGCGCATGCCGATATTTATAATTTAATGTTACAAATTCTTGACGAAGGTCGATTAACAGATTCTCATGGTAAAGTAGTGTCATTCCGTAACGCTTTAATTGTTATGACTTCCAATGTCGGTGTCAGTGAGATACCTGTGGATAAAGACGTAACACCCGATGAAGAAGAAAAATTCATTATGCAAGGAATGCGTAAAAAATTTAGTCCAGAATTTATTAATCGCATCGATAACATCGTAGTGTTTAACACATTAACACAAACTGATATTGAAAAAATCGTGGCTCTACAAATGCAGAAACTGTCCAAACGTTTGTCGGCAATTAATGTAAGTATGCATTATACTGATGCGGTAGTTACTTGGATTGCCGTACATGGCTACCAAAAGAACTACGGGGTACGTCCAATTCGTCGTTTAATTCAAACCCAAATTGAAGATAAAATTTCAGAACAAATTATTACCGACCAAATTCATTTTGTGGAAATTGATGTTGTTGATGACAACGTTGTCGTTCAATCTAAACGTTGATAATTAGTTAAATCTATCGTGCGGAGTCTTTCAGATTGGGTTTGCTCTGTCTTTGTTGAATTACTGTTTTGGTTACATAGATTCATAATTTGGTTTAGACCACCAGATAATAAAAATTTTATCAACAAAGTTTGAATGTCATTGTTTGTGGATGTTGTTTGATTATTATTGGAATGATTACCAGTTGCATTTTGCAGTAAATTCAAAACGTTATTTAAGGTTTCGTCTTCCATTAACACCCCTTTTAAGATTGTTGTTGTATTGATTTAATAATTTTAATTAATCGTGAGCGTTGTTCATGGTTCAACATTGGGCCAATAATTTTTACCATTTTTTCAAGGTCGCCTAAAGTTCCGTTAGCCTTTTTAATACGGATTTGTTCTGCTAATAAATTTGTCAATTCTTCATCACTTAACTTTGATAATTGCTCAAAGGTTTTTTGATTAAATTCCATATACTTTTGTATGAAATTTTGTTATAATATGTGCATGTTTGTTGATAGCGTTGATATTACGATTCAAGCTGGTTCTGGTGGAGCAGGTGCTGCTACTTTTTATCGTGACACATTAACTATGTTCGGAGGGCCAAATGGTGGCGATGGTGGACGCGGTGGTGATGTTATTTTTGTTGGTACAAATAATTTGGATAATTTGGTCGATTTCCACTATCACCAAAAGTTTAAGGCTGGCGATGGAGAAAACGGACAAGGTGGTAACAAAACTGGATCTGATGGTAAAGATGCCATTATTCCAGTACCTTTAGGTACTAAAATTTTAGATGAAAATGGTAAATTGCTTTGCGATATTACATTAATTGGACAAAAGTATTTAGCTTTGAAAGGTGGAGCCGGCGGTTTTGGTAATACCCATTTTGCAACTGCTGCACGCCAGACACCCAATTTCGCTAAGACTGGTGTAAAAACCAAACCATATCACGTGCGTTTGGAATTAAATTGCATTGCTGATATTGGAATTATTGGTTATCCAAACGTTGGTAAAAGTACATTACTGTCTGTGATTAGTCGCGCTAGACCCAAAATTGCCAATTATCAATTTACGACTTTATATCCAAACATTGGGGTAGCCCAAGTCCATGGACAAAATTTATTATTTGCGGATATTCCCGGTTTAATCGAAGGTGCAAGTGATGGTGTTGGGTTAGGAATCGATTTTCTAAAACACATTGCACGTACTCGGTTATTGTTGCATGTAATTGATATTGCGGCAATTGAAGGGCGCGACCCATTCAATGATTATCAAATCATTAATCAAGAACTAAAGAAATATCATGCTGACTTAGAAAACAAAAAACAAATTATTGTCTTAAATAAAATTGATAGTGCTTCTCACGAACAAATTAATGATTTCAAATCACGACTTGGAAACAAAGTTCCAGTATACGAAATTTCAGCATTGAATCATACTGGGCTACAAGAACTTTTAGATGTCTGTTTGCAAACATTAAATACAATTCCCAAACCAAAACCATTAGTAGTTGAAACCGTTTTAGAACAGAAAGTTGATAAAAATCAGTTTACGGTTACTGGGGGTAACGGTGAATATCAAGTTACTGGACCCTTTATTGATAACTTAATCCGTGGTGTAGTTTTAGAAGATACCGAAAGTAATCGTTATTTTCAAAGACGTTTGGTACAAAATGGTGTCATTGAACAATTAAAAAATATCGGATTAAAAGATGGCGATACAATCCAAATTGCAGGACATTTTTTCACTTATACCGAATAAGCATTGTTATCGACGATATATATGCTGGTTATCAATTAAAACGTCGTTATACTCATCATCACCGCCACTTGTGGTTAATAATTATCATAATTATTTTAGTTGTGGCTGTGGCAGGTAGTATTACGGCTTTATTTCTGCGTGGCTTCAAATTGAATAATTTTACGGATAATTTCAAGAACAAAAGTTTTGAAACTCCGTCATTTGATGTTTGGCTGTTAAAGACTACAGATTATTCAGAAAAAATGGATGCTTATAAAGATGGTTTGGCTGCAGTTAATCAAGGTTTAGGTGTTTATGTTATCCCAGAAGAAAGCCAATGGACATGGGTCGCTGGGGTGTATACCGACGAAGCAATTGCGGTTGAAACATTGAACCAATGCCATTTATCAACTGATACCAAAGTCACCTTTTATCAAATTAAGGGAAAAAAATTTCAAATTAAAACGGAAGCAGTTGACTCTTGCCAACAAATCTTAGTGGCGGTACAAAATGTATTTTATTTACTATTGGATTTAAGGAATCAAATTAATGATAATCATGCGACGAATAATATACAATTAGAACTTACTAGACTCTTAAATCAAATTAAAGGCTGTGTTGACGAATTACAAAAAATCAATTTAACATTACAAAGCCAATTAATTGCTACAATAATTTATACAGCCAACCAAAATATTTTAGGCTTACAAGATGTAATTAATTTAGAAATGAACGGCAAAAACAATTTAGCAATCGTTAATACGGCTTTATTAAAAACAATTTTCTCGCTAGACAATTTTTGATTGTTTTGTTACCATGATTGCGGGGGATTTATTTTGGGATTTTCAGAAGAATTTGTTAATAACGCTGCGGCTGTAGTTGATTCACATTCGTTACAATCTGATTTTAATTTCATTAAACGCAATTTACAACAAGCCATAGTTAACGTTGCACATGTAGCACCGTATTTTAACCCAAATGATGTTTCAATTTATCTGCAAGGTAGTTATGCTTGTAAAACTAATACACGTTTCCAAGCCAAAATGGAAATAATTGTTGAAATCAATAAAACACGTGAGTTTGACTATGATAAAATGTCGCGTGCCGACATGCGACTACGCGATAACTTTTTCGTTGATTTTGAACATTATTTTACTGTAAAGCATTTTAAGGATGTTTTAGCCGAAGAAATCAGCAAAATACTAAATGTTAAGGTTACGAAGAAAGCAACAACGATTTTGATACCGGCATTTGGTAAACTTGAACATTCAATTGATCTTTTCCCGTGTTTCAAATATAAATATTTCCGTCCTGAAGGGGGAAGTATTCGTGGTAAGTTGGTTTATGACCAAAGATTAAATGAACATTTTTTAATGTTTACAAATTTACATACAGTTAATGGTAATTTGAAAGATAATATTACACACGGTAATTTTAAACGTATTGTTCGTTTAATGAAAAACTTAGTAGCAATTAGTGCCCGTGAAGATTTAGGGATTCATTATGTACGCGGGTATTATATTGAATGTTTGTTATATAATGTTCCCAACGAAATGTATTTCGCTAACGATGGTAAATTATCATCAGTTTTCTTAAAAGTTATTAATTGGTTGAATTTTGCTAACTTAGATGATTTCGTATGTCAAAATCGTACTTGGACTTTATGGGGTAATGCTGATGGCTTTTGGGACCAAAATTCTGCACGCCAATTTATTAATGATATAATTGAATTTTACGAAGCATTCCCAGAAAAACGTACTGAAATTATTAAAGAAGACGAATAAGATGATTGCAGCAATGATTGATAATCATACAATTCGTGTTGACGATTTAAGTCAATTTGATTCTTATGCAATTTTACACAGTGGTCAAGTTTTTCGTTATTGGCAAACCGCAAATGGTTGGTTAGTAATGTCGAAGAATCATTGGGCCAAAATTGAAATTAACGACAAGAATGGATTAATTAAATGTGACAGTGCACCTTATTTTTATAAGTATTTTGATTTTGAAACTGATTATCAAATCATCAAAGAGAATTTAGCCGTATCTAAAATTAGTAAAGCAGTGAAAAGCGGTGGCGGTATACGAATCTTAAACGCTGATTTTGTAGAAATTGTCTTATCGTTCATTATTTCGGCAAATAACAACATTAAACGGTTCACAAAAACTATTAATACAATTTGCTCAAAATATGGTTCACCGACTGATTGCGGTCAATCTAGTTTTCCAAACCTAGAACAATGTTCGCAAATTACTGAAAATGATTTCAAAGAAATGGGGTGTGGTTACCGCGCTCCATATTTAGTTAAAGCAATCCAACAATTAGAACAATTTAATTTTACCAAATTACAGCAATTGACTAATGCAGAGTTACAGCGCGAATTATTGAAAATTAGCGGAGTTGGACCAAAAGTTGCTGCATGTATTATGTTGTTTGCTTTTCACCGTTTAGACGTTGCGCCAGTTGATACCTGGATAAAGAAAGCAATTACTCAACTATCAAAAGACGAGCAGCAAATTATTTTTCATGGGCCATATGCTGGCGTTGCGCAACAATACATTTTTTATTATTTACAACATTTGAATAGGGAAGTGCTTTAATAAAAAAGACCAACAGTGTTGGCCCTTTTATATTGGTGGCGGGGACTGGATTTGAACCAGTGACCTTTGGGTTATGAGCCCAACGAGCTGCCGGACTGCTCTACCCCGCGATAGTATTAGTATATGATATTACTATGCTAATAGTCAACCATTTTATACATTTCACAAGCCAAGTAACAATTAAAGGATAAAACTAATAGTCAAATATGCCGCATAACCGATCAACATCAGAATACCTTGCCATTTATATGTACGTTGTTTTAGTATAATTGGAACTAGAGCGAAAAGACTAAAACCAAGTAAGAATGGAAAATCAATCATTAAACTTTGTTGAGAAACAGTGAAGTCATTTCTGATAAAACTGCAGATTGGTAAGATTAATGTTAAATCAATAATATTGGAGCCAATAATGTTACCAGCCATCAATCCACCTTCTTTTTTACGAATAGCAACAATTGTAGTAACTAGTTCAGGTAGAGAAGTACCGACCGCAACCAGTGTAATTGCAATCAAACGTTCTGGAACTTTTAACGCGGTTGCGATGGTAGAACCACCATCAATTAATAAATCCGAGCCCCAAATCACACATGTTGCTCCTAAGAAAAAGAAAAAAATATTTTTTATGATTAATTTTTTGGTAATTAAAATTGGTTCGTCTTTTTTAATATTATTAGTTGTTTCATTTGATACGTCGGATTGTTTCACAAGTGGTTCAATGGTAGTATTTGATTTTTGTGTACTGTTGGCTTGACGTCCTTGGACAATACTAATCGCAATAAATACAAAACAGATTAACAACATAATTATACTTGCCCATAAATCAAGTGTGCCCGTCAAACAACCTAACCAGAGAACTACAATGCAACCAATAAGTAAAAGAGATTGCTGCCAGTAATCTTTACGTGGCGTTGTTAAATTCATAAATGTTAAAGCAATCGCCATAATTAATCCAGTGTTTGCAATCACTGAACCGACAGCATTACCAATCGCCATGTCGTTTTTACCTTGAATACTTGCAACAATCGAAACAATTAATTCTGGTAATGACGTAGCAAAACCGACAATCGTTGCTCCAATAATAAACGCGGGAATTTTGGCAGCTCGGGCTATCCAGGTTGCGCTATCAACAAACCAATCACCGCCTTTGATGATTAAAATGATTCCAGCAATGAACATAAGAATTGCTAAAAATAATTCCATAAAAATTAGTTTATGTCGATTATTGACTTAAGTCAATTTAACTAATAAAAATTTTAATTTAATAGTTGCGAATGGAATTAGTTTGTGTTATGCTGAAATATTCGGAAGGGTTGCAGAGCGGTCAAATGCTACGGACTGTAAATCCGTCGTCTCACGACTTCGATGGTTCGAATCCATCCCCTTCCACCACAATTAAATGATAACCGCATTGACCAGTTTATAAAATAATTTGTTTTGTTTGCTTATTTTGATGTCTAACTGGATTTTGGCAAACCAAAAATTTATTGTCCTTACTGCAAATTAATGTTAATCTGTAATTAACAAAGTGAGGCAATGATGGAGAAAAAGAAGAAGTCGATTATTACAATCATCTTAAACTTATTGGTTATCTTGACATTTATTGTTGCCGTAGCGGTGGGCGGGGTAATTGGATTCATGTACTTCAAATATGATGTTAACGTATTTGAATGTATTGACCAAGTTAGCAAATTAAACAGTGCAGTTAATGTTGAAGCATTAGCGACCAATCGTCCCACAGAAGCGGATTATAATACAATTCAAAATAAAATTAGCGATGCAGAAAATGGTAGTGTTACAACGAAGTTAACTTTTTCCGACAAAGAATTATGTGCATATTTGATACACAATTTAGATCAAATTGCCGAGTTAAGGATGTCCGGTATGACATTTAATGTTAATGATTTTGAGATTATACAAATTAAATTAAGTGACATTGATGTTAATCAGCCGAGTGAACATTTTTGTGACATGAACGTCGTTTTGAAATTGAACATTACAAGTTTAAAAGCGGAAAAATTAAACGGTTTTCCAATGAGTCTATTGAAAAATTTTATTCCCGACGAACTATACATAAGTGCTGATTGTAAAATTGACAAAGATGGTACCACATACAAAGTTACGCCAATTGGCCTTACAGTAAATAATCTTTCTTCCAATAAAACTCAAAAATTCTTTGAAAATATCAATAAATTTACACAAATCATTACGGTCGAAGAACTTAACCAAAACATCTCCTCATTATTAGCACGAACTTTAATCGGCAACGATGGTGTCTATGCTAGATTACACGAATACGGCGCAACCGGTTATGGTTGGCAACATGAAAATTATTTTGTGGTTTACTTCGTCGATTTATCTATTACACATTCAATCACTTATCATGACCCACTTGGAGCAGATAATTCGTCTAATCTTTCTACCTACACAATTGAAAATAATATCATTACTTTGAACAATTTAACTTGTCCAGGATATAAATTTTTAGGTTGGTATTCCGATATTAATGATGAAAGTACAAAAATTACAACAATTGATGCTTCATTGTTACTGGATTATAATTTAACTGCTAAATGGGAAATTATTGAATACACAATTACTTGTGATCTCCGTGGAGGGAAAATTGGAGAAAGTACAGAATATTCGAGGACTTATACAGTCGAGACTGATACATTTGACTTACCCAATACAGCAACTAAAGAAATACCATCTAAAATTTTAAATTTCCACGGGTGGTGCTTAAATGGAACGGGTGAAATCATGCCTTTGGTTACGATTGAGAAAGGTTCTTTGGGGGATAAATATTATGTTGCACATTATTACGGAGAAGAAGTTAACTTAACGTTGGTAGTTGATGGTATCACAGTACACACAATGAGTGTTGAGGCAGGTACGAGTTTTTCTCAAAATGAGATAAATGAATTAATTGAAGATAAATTAGCGGGTTATACGATTAGCAACTGGTACACAACTGATTCAATGGCAAACGTATATAACTATTCGGAACAAATTGTTAATGAACAAAAATTATATGCAACTTCAACTTATTTAACCGATAAAGTATACTTTTATCCATATTTAACCCAATTTAAAAATGCGGTTAATCATACTCAGGTATTAACAATTACATCATATGACATGCTTTTTGCCTACATTGATTATTGTGTTTTTTTTGACATTCAGACGCGTGTTAATTTAACATTAGACTATCCAGGTGCAAACAATGGTTCAATTTCTGCGGCATTTACGGATTATACTAATAGTAATCACATCGGTATATCCTGTCCTGTAATGTTAGGAGAAAATGCTTTTTTTGTCAGTGATAGTTCAGACAGTTTATTAAGACCAATGAAACATTTTGATGGTAGCGATTTTCCGCAAAACATAAACACACAACAAGATTATGCATTAAGGGCACCAGACGACTTAAATGTACGCGCTGATGATTATGATAGTTTTGAAATCAAATTTGTTGGTAAGAAACTGACTGTTTCAACCAGTGAACAATTGGTTTGGGCATTGGAAAACGGTTATCAGCCAATCTGTGATCCATCATCAAAAGCAGAAATAATTTATAACGCAGCAAAAAACTTATTACGTAAAATTTGTACCGACGAAATGAATGATATTCAAAAGCTACAAGCTATTTATCAATGGTTAGCATTGAATGTTAATTACGACCAAGAAGCGTTAGCAAAATCAGATAATATAGATAAAAAATACAGCACGCACGTTATCACTGAGGAACAATACAGAGAGGCGTGCAACGAATTAAAGAGATACGATTCATGGTATGCCGAGGGTGTATTCTTATACCATAAAGCCGTGTGCGAAGGTTATGCAAAAGCGTTATTAATACTTGCCAAACTGGAAGGGATTCCTACAATCCGTGTTTCGGGCGATGGGCATATGTGGAATAGAGTATACCTAGATGGTAAGTGGTATGGTATTGATGCTACGCATGGCGATTTACAACTTCGACTTTCTGAAACTGAAACAGTAGAAACATTTACCTATACAGCATTCTTATTTACCGATGAATACAAATCGAATCGTACTCCATCGTACACTGCGGATAATTATACTGAATTTGTTGCCAATACATTGTTTAATACGTACGATTGCATTAAGTTTACTTATCTAGGTACCACTTATGATTTGTTTATTGATAGTCAAGCGGAGTTAAACGCTTTGATTAATTATGTAAATGGTTTCAGCGTTACACTTAACGATTGTGATTTTTACACCTTGGAAATTGCGACCGATTATTCAGTCCCAAATATTGATTCTTGGGTTTTGACACACGGCTGGCAAGTATGTGCCACAAACACAGATAGCAACGGAAATAATGTTTACCTGTTAATGCACGATAAATGATTATTGCTATAATAATATGTTTACCAACTATAGATTGAAATACGTTCAATAAAATAGAAATTACTTGTCAATTATTGGCTTGTTTGTTATCATCAGTAGTAGGTTTGGGCAATTAACTCAGCGGGAGAGTGTCTCCTTCACGTGGAGAAAGTCGTGGGTTCGAACCCTACATTGCCCACCAAGACAAAATATTTATTCACAAATTGTTTTTATATGTTATACTAAACAAGTGAAGAAAGTTAAAGTAGGTGTAATTGGATGTGGTTATGTTGGTTTAGCATATATAGCTTTGCTATCAAAATCAAACCATGTTACCGCGTTTGACGTGGATCAGAAGAAAATTGATGCTTATAGACAAGGACAATTTAGTTATTTAGCTGAAAAAGTTTTAGCAAAAGAATTATTTAAAAACCGACGAAAGATTGAATATAAAAACTTTAATGAAAATGCAGATCTAAATAATTTAGACATTGTTTTTGTTAGTGTTCCTACCAATTACGATGAAGAAAAGCACCAACTTGATGTTTCTATTTTAAACGAGGTCATCTTAAAAGTTACAAAATTAAATCCAAATATTTTAATTGTTATTAAATCAACTATCCCATTTGGTTATACTGACGAAGTTATTAAACTTGCAAATAATCAAAACATCGTTTTTATGCCAGAATTTTTGCGTGAAGGAAAATCATTTTACGATTTACAACATCCAAGCCGTGTTATTTTAGGTTGTGATAAGAACATAAAAGAACATGCGACACAAGTAATAAAATCAATTGGATTGATCAATAAAAATTACAATTATCTTCAAATGAGTGCAAAAGAAGCCGAAAGTGTAAAGTTATTTTCAAATACTTATTTAGCAATGCGTGTTGCTTATTTTAATGAATTAGATAATTTCGCCTTAAAGAATAAATTAAATTGTAAAAATATAATTGATGGAGTATGTATGGATAGTCGTATTGGTAATTTTTACAACAACCCATCTTTTGGTTTTGGTGGTTATTGCTTAGAGAAAGATACTAAACAATGTGCTGAATTATTTGCAGATAATATCTTAATCCATCATATAGTTGAATCTAATAACAAAAGAAAAGAACTAATGCTGAAACAAATTTTGCAAAAATTAAATAATATTAAAAAATTTACAAAACAAGAAATATCAACAGTTGGTATTTTGAACCTTGCTTTTAAACATAACAGTGATAATTATCGTAACTCAATCATGTTGAAATTAATTCAAGGTTTACAAGAAAATAATGTTAATGTCATCATTTTTGATGAGAATTTAACTAAAGAAAAACAATTGTTTGGATGTGAAATTATTAAAGATTTTAATCTCTTTATTAAACAAGCAACTGTTATTGTTGCCAATCGTTATGATGAAAGAATTAAAAACGCATCTAATGTATTTAGTCGTGATATTTTTAGTGAAAATTAATAAAAATAGTAATCTACATTGAAATTATTAAAATGGCTTGCAAAAGTGGGGAGTTTTTGATATAAATTACCGAACGTATGATTATGACATATATAACCAATTTTTCCACGTTTAGGTTAATATGATAGAGTAATCGACAATACAAAACTGATTGGAGGACACAAACTAAATTGTTCAAATTGATCGGACGTTTACAGTTAATTGATTGGCTCTATTTTGTTTTGGGCGTTATTTTTCTTGTCATACAAACTTGGTTGGATTTCAAAGGAATTGAATACACACAAAATATTTTAGATATTATTCAGGCTCAAGGATCAGTTCGTGAAATTTTAGTGCAAGGTACTTTCATGTTGATTTGCTCCGCAGTTAGTTTAGTAGGCGCTGTTATTTGTGGCTATTTATTTGCTTTAATCTCCGCACGATTTGCACGTAATGTGCGTCGTGAAATTTATGTTAAAGTGCAAAGTCTATCAATGGCAGATGTCAGAAAATTTTCCGTACCGAGTTTAATTACGCGTACAACGAATGATATTTCACAAGTTCAAGTTTTAATCGCCGTAGGCATGCAAATGTTAATCAAAGCCCCTATGACAGCTATTTGGGGTATTAGTAAAATTGCCAACAAAAGTTGGGAATGGAGTACATTGACGGCAGGTTCAATTGTTACAATCTTAATTGGAGTTGCAATTATAATGTCGTTAGTTTTACCTAAATTCAAGAAAGTACAAATATACATTGATGATATCAATAATGTTACTGAAGAACAATTAGCTGGTATCCGTGTTGTCCACGCCTTTAACGCAGAAAAATATCAAGAAAATAAATTTGAAACAAAAAATCAAATTTTAACTAAGACATTAATTTTCAATCAAAGGACTTTGGGTTTCATGCATCCATTAATTAATTTAGTCACCAATTTCATGTCGTTAGGTATTTTTTTAATTGGTGCATTTTTAATTAACCATGCAACTGGTGATAAAAGTACATTATTTACACAAATGGGAACTTTTAACGGTTATGCCAGTCAAATTACCGCTTCATTTTTAATGTTAGTAGTTATTTTCATTATGTGGCCACGTGCTAGTGTATCTGCTACACGCATTAATCAAGTCTTAGGATCGAAAAATAGTCTTCAAAATGGACAATTTACTGGTGAAACTAATTTGAAAGGAGTAATTGAATTTCGTAATGTCAGTTTCAAATATCCTGAAAGTGAAGAAATGATGTTGAAAGATATTTCATTCAAAACCAAAACGGGTGATACGATTGCTTTTATCGGTTCAACTGGTAGTGGAAAAACAACTATTGTAAATTTAATGATGCGATTTTATGATTGTACAGAAGGTGAAATCCTAATTGATGGAATCAATATCAAAAATTACCAACTGGAAACTTTGTATAACAAAATTGGTTATGTTCCTCAACGAGCAGTCCTTCTTTCAGGTACAGTCAGTGATAATGTCGCTTTCGGCGATAACGGCAAAGAACATGCAACGGAGAAACAAATTAAAGAAGCGATTGCTATTGCACAAAGTACTAACTTTGTCGAAAAGATGGAAGGAAATTATCAGGGGAATGTTGCACAAGGCGGAACTAATCTTTCCGGCGGACAGAAACAACGTTTATCTATTGCACGTGCGGTAGCACGAGACCCAGAAGTTTACATTTTTGATGACTCATTTTCAGCACTCGATTATGCAACTGATTATAAATTACGTACCGAACTAAAACAACACACAAAAACCGCGACTACTGTCATTGTAGCACAAAGAATTGGAACAATTATGAATGCAGATACAATTGTAGTCTTAGAAAAAGGCGAATGTGTTGGCATTGGTACTCATCGTAATTTGTTAAAAACATGCAAAACATACCAAGAAATTGCTTATTCTCAATTAAGCAAGGAGGAATTAGATGGCTGAAGAAAAACGTTCAATGCCACGCCGTGGTTTTGGTGGCGGACGTGGACAGGCAGGAGAAAAGCCTAAGAATTTCAAACGAGCTTTGAAAAACATTATTATATATTTAAAACCATTTTTGCCTTCAATTTTTATTGCGATAATGCTTTCGATTGTGTCTTCAATTTTATTAACTATTAGTCCGAATTTTGTTTCGGATTTAAGTAATGCAATTTTTGCTGGCGTATTAAATCCATTACCTAACCCAATTAACTTTAACGTTGTATGGCGGATTGCAACGATTTTAATTATAATTTATTTATGTAGTGCCATATTTTCTTTAGTTCAACAATTCATTATGGCGACATCTTCAAATCGATTTGCCAAAAACTTACGGACTGGTATCTCTCATAAAATTAATCAAATTCCATTAGCATACATGGATACTCATACACGAGGGGACGTGCTTTCACGCGTTACCAACGATGTTGATACATTGGCACATTCACTTTCTAATTCACTGGGAACGTTGTTTATTGCTGTCGTACAGTTAGTTGGTTCAATTTTAATGATGTTTATTACGAATTGGATTTTGGCTTGCACGGCAATTGGTGCATCATTAATTGGTACTATTTTAATGGTGTTTATTTTGAAACATTCACAAAAATATTTCACACGTCGCCAAAAAGAATTAGGTGCGATTAATGGTCATATTGAAGAAATTTATGCTGCACATAATATCGTTAAAGCATATAATGCCCAAACAAGTACTACAAAAGAATTTGATGACTTGAATAATAAACTTTATAAAAGTAATAAAATGAGTGAATTCCTTGGTGGCTTAATGCCTCAAGTCATGGGTTTTATTGGTGAATTGGGTTACCTTGCCGTTGCAGTTGTAGGAGCAATTTTATATACTAATAGTTTAATTAATGTTGGTCTAATTTTTGCCTTTGTGATTTATGTACGTCTATTTACTAATCCACTTTCACAAATTTCACAATGCATGAATCGTTTACAGTCGGGGTTGGCTTCCTCTGAACGTGTTTTTGAGTTTCTCGAAGAAACAGAAATGACTACGCAAGGACGCTGTACGGAATACATTGACCCACGTACTGCCAAAGGGAAAATTAGTTTCCAACATGTTAAATTTGGTTATCGACCAAACGAATTAATCATTAAAGATTTTTCATGTGAAGTCAAACCGGGACAAAAAATTGCGATTGTTGGGCCGACTGGAGCAGGCAAGACTACAATTGTGAATTTATTAATGAAATTTTATGATATTAATGGTGGTGATATTAAGATTGATGGTAAATCAATTACTAAACTAACCAGAGAAAACATTCACGAATTGTTCACAATGGTATTACAAGATACTTGGCTCTTCAAAGGCACTGTCCGTGAAAATCTATATTATAACCGTAATGATATTGATGATGAAAAAATTATGGAAATTTGTCGAATTATTGGTATTGATAAATTTATTGCAACATTGCCTAACGGTTTAGATACAATCTTAGACGACAACAATAATATTTCAGCGGGGCAACGCCAATTATTCACCATTGCGCGTGGAATGTTGCAAGATTCACCTTTTTCGATTCTCGACGAAGCCACTTCTTCGGTTGACACACGCACTGAGGAATTAGTTCAAAAAGCGATGGACCGTTTATCTGCCAATAAAACTTCTTTCATTATTGCTCACCGACTATCAACTATTCGTAATGCGGATAAAATTTTAGTTTTAGAGCACGGTGATATTGTGGAGCAAGGCAACCACGAACAACTAATGGCACTAAATGGCAGTTATGCTAAATTATATAATTCTCAATTTAAGAAATAATTTTTCCCATAGACTCGATAGTATTGACACATCAGACTTTTTATGATAACAAATATGTCATGGTATATTTAGGTGAAAACAATCAAGGATCAGTCCGATCATCACAATTAACCAAAGAAACCATACAAACAGTTGTATCTCAAATTGCAGACGAATTAGTTGTTAAAGGTGTCTATGCTTTAATTGACGAAGAATATGATTTCCCGGCTTTTATTCGTGCAATTCAAGAACTTGCCCAAGCTAAAACAGAAAAAAATTTACTGGTTGTTGAAGCTGGTTTGCAAACGACAATTAACCAAATTATTCAATACAGTAAAACCAGCCCAAAATATTGGAATAACGGAAAAACATCTTTATATTTATATACCTTGCAGAATATAATTCTACGATTAAACCAATTTAAATTATTAAATACGCAAGGCAACAAATATAAGCCACAAATTATAGAAAGTGTTCATATGGTTAGTGAAAAGTGTGCCAAGTTAGGCATTAATATGAACGTTATGCGCAGTCAGTGTTTAACTTCGAAATATAAATATCCAAATAATGATAAATTACGTAATTTTGAATTTATTGATATAAATCTTGTAACAGCTTTTGATAAAAAATTAAGCGACCTGCTTGCTCATAAACAACATAATCTTATCACAAAAACATATCATACATATGATGTTAACGTTGGGCTTCAAAAATTTGTTGAACATATGGAAAATATGTTTAATATAAAACATCTTGATTTAGCAACATATGAAGAAAATTGTGGGCCAATTATTAATGAATTAAATAAATTACTAACTCGAAGTAACGCGCGTAAAGAAGAAATTCCACTTGTTATTGACGCTTTAAAAAATTACATTAAAAATCGAGATAAAACCACAAATGATGACCACACAATGTAATTTAGTTTGCACGTGTACCAAATTTGATTTATAATAGTTTAATGTTAAAAATTAATCATTTAAGTAAAATTTATGCCGATGGTAAAGTTGGTGTTAATGATTTGAGTCTAACGGTTGAAGCAGGGGATATCTGTGCTTTTATCGGACCAAATGGTTCCGGCAAGACTACAACCATCCGTTGTATTGTCGGAACATTAAACTTTGAAGAAGGTGAAATTTTAATTGATAATCATTCAATTAAAGATGAACCGATTGAATGTAAAAAGATTACTGCATACATTCCTGATAATCCTGATGTTTATACCAACTTAACTGGTAATGAATATTTAAATTTTGTAGCTTCAGTTTATCGTATTTCGGTTGAGGAACGCGACAAAGCAATTCAATATTATGCAGAGCAGTGGAATTTAACTAATGATTTAGGATTACCAATTAAATCTTATTCTCACGGAATGCGCCAAAAATTAGTTTTAATTGCAGCTTTTATGCGCAAACCCAAATTATTAGTTCTTGATGAGCCATTCGTTGGACTTGATCCACAAGCATCATTCACATTAAAAACAATCATGCAAGAATTTGTAAAAAATGGTGGCGCGATTTTCTATTCAACTCACGTTTTGGAAGTGGCAGAAAAACTTTGTAATAAAGTTGTTATGATTAAAAATGGTACCGTTATTAAGCAAGGAACAATGAAAGAAATCAAAGCTGACAAGAGTTTGGAAGAGGTATTCTTGAATGCGTAATATTTGGCTATTATTAAAAAATTATTTCATTTGTGGTATCGGTACTTTCCGCCGTAAAAATACACGTGCAAAAAGTATCATCGGTTTAAGCCTTATTGTTTTAATTATCATAGCTAATATAACCTTGTTTACATTAATGATGATTAATATGTCTAAGTTTCTGTCTAAAGACAACGAACAAGCTGGTGTAATCGTTTATGGGTTAACAATTTCCATCTTTTTAGCGATTGTTTTTGCCCTGCAAAAAATTACTGGTGGACAAAAAGCTAATGACACCGAACTACTGTTGAGTATGCCGTTCAAAAAAAACGAAATCATGATTGCAAAAGCGTTATCACGTCTTTGTTTTAATTTTTTAATCATGATCATGTTCTTTTTACCGAGTGTAATTGCGTACATGATTTACACGCCTTTTAATCTTGTTTCGCTTTTGGGTTTCATAACTTTTATGATTATCGTTCCATTATTGGCAGCTGGGCTTTCTTCATTTGTTGATTATCTCGTAACTGTGTGTTTTTCTAATTCCAAATTCGGAAATATTGCTAAGGCCTTGTTTACATTAGTTGTCTTAATTGGCATTGTCATAATCTATGAATTTGTTATAACAGACCCGACAAAACCTGTGATGTTGAAAATAGCATCGGCAATTATTACTTTTAATCCTTTTGTTATGTGGCCTTTAATTGCCGGTATCATAATATTCTTCATAATTGGTAACTGGTTAAACGCTTTGTTATTAAACCGTGAAGGTCGTACAACACAATACAAAGCCACAGTTATTAGCACCAAAACAACGACGCCATTTAAATCAATTCTAAAAAATGAAACTAATCGTTATTTTAACTCAGCAACAATGATGCTAAACACAGTAATTGGTCCATTGGGTATGATTGGTTTAACGATTTGGTTAGCTATTGATAAAGCAAAAACAATTACAACAATGTTTTGCATAGCTTTAGACTTACCGTTAGAAGTTGCTTGCTTAATCATTGGGTTATCATTTGCCGCCCTAACAATTTTAACTTATCCTGCTGCTTTTTCAATTTCATTGGAAGGCAAACAGTTGTGGATTTTACGTAGCATGCCAATTCCTGCGCATACAGTTTTGAATGCAAAAGTTTTATTTAATGTTTTATTAGTCTCGCCATTATCTTTAATTTGTAGTATTGTTTTACAATTTGTTTTGCATTTATCGGTTTTAAATTTTATCATAATCGCGTTGATACCAGTTCTAGCAAATATATTAATTTCTTACACTGGTGTTTTCATTAATTTATGTTTTCCAAAACTTGAATTTGAAAGTGAACAAGCCGTCATTAAGCAAAGTTTTAGCTCTTTGATTATGATGCTAGGCGGTATGATTATTATCGCTGGTTTAATTGGTTTATCCATGCTTTTAATCCAATATATACCATTAATCTTTGTTGCTATTATTATTATTAGTGTTCTAATTGCGGGAATCGGAGTTGCTATGACATTATGTTATACAATTGGACAACGCATTTTTAATCGTTTATAACCAATAATATATAACAGTGAATAAATTTATTCCTGTTGTGGTTTTGGTTTTTGTTGCGTTAATCGTAATCTGGTTACTTTTATTTAATGTATGTTTTCCCATAAAATACCAACAAGAAATTTTAAGCGCAAGTCAGATATATGAAGTTAATCCTGTTTTAATTGCTTCAGTAATTAATGCTGAAAGCAGTTTTGACAAAAATAAAGTTTCACCGAAGCAAGCAATTGGTTTAATGCAACTTTTACCATCTACGGCAAAATCTTTAACAAATGAAAAAATTGACCTTTATAATCCGACAACCAATATAATGCTTGGCGTAAAATACTTAGCGTACTTAATAAAAAAATTTAACGATGTCGATACCGCATTATTTGCTTACAATGCAGGAGAGGGCAATGTCGCACGTTGGTTAAATCAACAAAAAACAGATAAGTTAACCTTTTGTCCATTTAAGGAAACAAATGCTTATGTAAATAAAATCAAAAAAAGCTTAAAATATTATCGTGGTCGAATTTAGTCAATTTTTAAGATTATTTGTCATATTCATGGGATATGGAAAATGCAACACAAAATTGGGAACATATGACATATCCATTTTTTAACTTAAAATTAAATTATAATTTGAATGCGTTAGAACCACACATTAATGCAAAAACTATGTATGCACATTACGACCAGTTGTTAACAGACGAAATTAAAGGACTTAACCAAATTTTAGAAACTCAATTAGAGTTACAAAACATGACACTAAACGAATTAATCAATTACGCCGAAGTTAATCAAAACATAAATCTGCGTCGTAAAGCGGGTAGTGTTTATAATCATTTTTTCTTTTTCAGTGAATTAAGACCTGCGACCGGACAAAGCGTAATTGGGATAACACCACAAGCTACACAAAAAATTACGGCAACCTTTGGTGGCTGGAAAGATTTCAAAGAAAAATTTGCTGAAACAACACTAAACGTTTTTGGTTCAGGTTATGTTTGGTTAATTAAAGATGCTAAAGGCGAATTAAAAATCACAACAACATCAAATCAAAACGTACCACAAAATTGTACTCCAATATTAAACAT
>JAEEGL010000227.1_pt1 | contig 18712 bp, 14 predicted proteins | sample 9134231 | NCBI WGS metagenome assembly JAEEGL01 (sample SAMN16246548, study PRJNA631951) | gut metagenome | biome: gut microbiome; feature: rumen; material: fiber-attached | host: Bos | place: Iran: Karaj | collected 2018-10 | reverse complement strand
CGCCGGTGTAGGCGTGGATCGTGCTCATGATACCGCTCTGGATGGCAGCGTAGTCGTTGAGAGCTTTTGACATGGGAGCCAGGCAGTTCGTGGTGCAGGAAGCTGCGGAGATGATCTGATCGTCAGCGGTCAGGGTGTCGTTGTTGACGGAGTAAACGATCGTCTTGAGGTCGTTGCCCGCGGGAGCGGAGATGACAACCTTCTTTGCGCCTGCGTTGATGTGCGCCATGCTCTTTTCCTTGGAGCAGTAGAAGCCTGTGCATTCAAGGACAACGTCAACACCGATTTCGCCCCAGGGCAGCTCGGCAGCGTTTGCCTTGGCATAGATGGTGAGCACTTTGCCGTCAACGGTGATCGTGCCGGCTTCGTCGTCTGCAGTCACGGTGTGCAGATTGTCGCCGATTCTGCCGCAGTAGCCGCCTTGCGCGGTATCATACTTGAGCAGGTGGGCAAGCATGGACGGCTTGGTGAGGTCGTTGATCGCGACGACTTCGTAGCCTTCTGCGCCGAACATCTGACGGAATGCGAGACGACCGATGCGGCCGAAACCATTGATTGCAACTTTAACGGACATAGTGGTATACCTCCATAATGAAAGAATATTTTTTTGCTTCTATATATTATCCGATTTTAAAAAAATTTGCAACCGTTTCAGGTAAAAAAGATGGTGCATTTGCAAATTTTCGGAAAAGTCCACAAAATAGACGGAAAAACGGCGCGGTTTGCCGTGAAAAAGTCGTCAGCATTCAGTCATCAGTCGACAGTCATCAGTCAACAGCCAAATAAAAAGCGCCGACCCGAAACAAGCCGGACCGGCGCAAGAGGAAAGAAAAGAGGGGGCTATTGGTTGTCGGAGATGAAGCTGAAATCTTTGTCAAATTCTGCAACGTAGGTGCCCTTGTCGGTTACAAGCGTCACCGTTTTCGGGGAAGAGCCGGACTGCGGCTCCACCGTGTAGCTGCTGACAACGGCGTTGCGAAACTTCGCGTAGGTATTCATGTGCTCAAACGCCTGAAACAACAGCTCGTTTGTTGTGTTCTTCAGGTCCGGGAACCGGCGGACGCCATCTTCGCCGAGCCGGTCGATTGCTGCGGATTCCTCCGGGGTGTAGGCGCGGGTCACCGAGGGATCGGACGAAGAAAACGTCTTTGTCGGCGGCTCGGTCGTTTTCATAGTCGTCGACGGCACAAAGGGTTCGCTCGTGCGCGTGGTCGGTTCGGACTTCTTTGTCGTCGTCGGCGGCGCGGTCGTTGTCCGCTGCTGCGTGGTCGGTTCGGGCGGTTTTTCAGTCGTCTTTTCGCCGTCCGGTATGCTCACAACAGAGATATCATGAAACATGGACAGAATCGGCGGATAGGTTTCCGCTATTTCTGCGTTTATCGGATAGTCCACATGCAGCACCGTTCCCACCGCCGGGCGCAGCGATTCCCACTGGGTGCCGGCAAAGTTCAAATCCACTTCTGTGCCCTGTTTCCATGTTCCGGCGTCGCGGTTGATTTTTACAAGTGCACCGCCGTTTCGTGCCTGCGTCACGGTTGCTTCAAAGGATAAGATGACGTCGGAAGGCACCCAGGCCACATCGGTTTGCGCGGTCGAAGACGGATCGTTACCAAATGCATACACGTCGGCCATATAACAGATTGCGTGCACATAGGGCATCTGCTCCGGACTGGACTCCGCAACCGGATAGTTGAAATAGACCGTCACATATTCGCCTTCCGACGCCTTGGAGCTCTGTTCGGAGAAGGTCTCGGTGTTGACCACAACGCCGTTCGAAAATAAATCCTCACGTGTCGGCATCATCAGCCGGTTGCGCTGCCCCGGCTTGTCTGTGACGCGGGCATTGAAGCAGTGCAGCTCGTCCGGTTGCTCGCGTCCGCCGTCGTGATACAGCAGGTCGCCGGTTTCGGCGCTGTACAGCAGCAGTTCACGCACTTCGTCGGTACCGTAAACCTCCTTGGTCAAGAGGAGCGTATTTGTGTCGTGCAGCAACGCGGTCCGATACACATAGCGCACGCCTTTTTCGAGCTGTTCGCGCGTGCCGAGGGTCAGTTCATAGAGCCCCTCCATCCGGCCGAGCTCGTTGCTCAGCTTGTTGCTGACCTGAGCCGAAAGATCCGGCAACTGCAAATCAAGCTGATCGTACGGCACGATCAGGGCGTCGCGGCCGCGGCTGATGGTTTTGAGATAGGTCTGCGCCTGCGCTTCGCACTGGCGCGTGACTTCGTCGCGGTCGCTTTGCGTCGGGTTCAGTGCGCGGGATTCGAGCTTTTTCGGGAACATCCGCTTGATCGACGGCGCGTTGTAGCTGCCGTCCTGCGGATAGTCGATCTGCTTGCAGATGAAGCCGGCATCGCGCAGTTCCATCGTCAGCACGGCGACCGACCAGTGACCCGAAACGACGGTGAAGCAGCCGTTGATGAAGCCGTAGCGCTCAAAGCTGTGGTAGAGATAGACTTTCCATGTGCTGCCGGTTTGCTCAACGCCATAGACGACATGACCTTCCGTCGCGCATTCGCCGCTCCAGTTGCCCGCTTCGTTATCTTTGAGAATCGCTTCGTGGATCACGTCATCCATCCCGTCGGGGAGCGGCACGGTGTCAGCATCTGTCTGTGCGGGTATGGTGAAATCAAACCACATCACGTGAGGATAGCTGTTTTCCGGCTCGTTGCCGAACCGGTAGTGCACCTGAAAGCGATAATCGCCCGGTGTTGTGCAATCGCAGAAGGCAGAGGGTGTGTAACTGTAGGATCGGCCTTGCATCGACGGCAGCTCAAAAAACAGCGTGTGATCCGGCATATTCTCTTTGACCGGCAGCGGCGTATAAGCACCGTCCTCGCCGCGCAGCATCCACGCCTCTTCGTGCGCTTCCAACGCATACCCGCTGCGGTTGACAAACGTCACATCTGTGTGCAGCGTTTGCTTGTGCAATGTCACGCTGTGCGGCAGCACCTGCACGGCGCTGCTGTCGCCGCCGAGCGCAAAACCGGTGATTCTTGCGGCACCGTCCTCGCGCGGCAGCACTTCAAAATCGAACGACACCCTCGGGCGGTAGGATCTTGCAAGCCCGGTAATCTGATAGTGAATCATGCACCGGTAGGTTCCCGGCAAGATACATGGAAATGTGTGCAGCGGCACGGAAAGCACTGCACGTTCCCCTGCTTTCAGCATTGTTTGCGGAAGAGTGCCTCCGTTTGGTTTAAAGGGTTTCAGCATATATTCTTTCCCGCTCAACAGATAGAACATTTCAAACCCGACAATGTCGATTGCGCGGGTGCTTCTGTTGGTGATCTCAAGCTCCGCCGGCAACTCGGTTCTATCCGTATCCCGGAACCCGATCTTTTTGATTCTAAGATCAAGATCAAAATGACTCTCGCTGACATCTGTTCGCAGCACCCGGACAGCCGGCTGCTTTTTCGACTCCGGACGAACTCGAAAATCGAACCAGACCTGCTGCGGTTGCGCATCCGCGTCGTCATTACCGGCAACGCGGTAGCCAAGGCTGAAGCGGTAATTGCCCGGCGCCTCACAGAAGAACTCATCGGTTAAACAAACGTCCGCGCGGAAGACCGCATTTTTCCGGAGGTTTCCGGACGGCATACCGAGCGGATCCTGTTCGGTACGCGCAACCGGCGTCAGCGTCCGGTTGCCAAACCCGCTGCGCCGACTGACGGCATAGAGTTCGTCAAACGTTATTTCTTCCCCTGTATCGTTATGCAGTTCCCAGTCCAACAGCATCGTGTTATCATAAAACGTCAGATCGCGCACTTCGAGATACACGCGCTCGTCTGTGCCGCCGGTGCGCAAAACGGAGATTCGGTCGACAGACGAAGTGTCTTTCGGCGTTGTCATAAAGCACACTGCCACAACCGCAGAGGCAACCAGTGCGAGCAGGATCACCCAGAAGGCGGGCTTTTTGTAGTTCAGCACGGATTTGATCCGCGCCTTGACGCCCACTTCGCCGAACGCCACCGGACACGCGCGCACCAGGTGGCGCGGCGCACTGCACCGAAGCAGCGCCGACGCATAGTCTTTTTTGATTTCACTCCCCTGCTGCCGCAGCACACGTTCGTCGCACGCAAGCTCAATATCTCGGCACAGCAGCACGTAGACGACCCACAGTACGGGGTTGAACCAATAGACGCTCAAAAGCAGAAAGCCGAGCGGCTTCCAAAGGTGGTCGCGGCGCTTCAGATGGGCGCGTTCGTGCAGCAGGATCATGGCGCGGTCGCCTGCATCGAGCGACGACGGCAGATAGATCCGGGGGCGCACCACGCCGAGGATGAACGGCGTGCCCACGCGGTCGCAAAGATAGACGTTTCCCTCCTCCTTCACCGCTTCACGCACCTGCAGCCGCAGACGCAAAAAGCTGACCGCCGCATACAGCAGCATGACCGCCACACCGCAGATCCACACGACGGCAAACACGGTTTTCCAGTCGATCGCGGTCTGTGCGGCGAGCTCGCGGGTCGGTGCAGCCGGGGCAGCCGCTATTTGCAAAAAGGAGTTGACCGTGTTGTCGACCGGAGGCAGTCCGGTTTGGACATACACCCCGCCGACGTCGCTCGACGCCGCAACGGGCGTTTTCGACGGCAAAAGCGAAAAGACCGACCGCAGCGACACCGGTACCGCCAGCCGCAGCCCGACCAGCGCCCACAGTGCGCACAGCAGCTTTTTGGGCGCTTTGCGGAACATCAGCCGCACCGCAATCAGCGCCAGCGCGAGCCAGCCGGCCTGCACCGATGCATTGAGCAAAAACATCGCCAGATCCTTCATGGCGCATCCTCCTCATAGGTTTCAATCATTTTCCTGAGCGCGGCGACCTCCTGCGGCGTGAGCTTTTTGCGCGAGGTGAACGCGGCAAGAAACGCCGGGAGCGACCCGGAAAACGTCTCTTCCACAAACTGCTCGCTCTGCGCGCCGTAATATGCGTCGCGGCTCACGAGCACGCGGACGGTGCCGCCGTCGTTTTGAAACAGCCCCTTGTCGCACAGCCGCTTGAGTACCGTGTAGGTCGTGCTCTTCTTCCAGCCGAGCGCCTCCCCCGCCAGCGAGACGAGCGCAGACGACGCAAGCGGCGCCCGGTTCCAGATGAGATTGGCAAAGCGCGCTTCCACTTCGCCGAGCTGTACAGGTTTCATACGAATCTCTCCTTTGGTTTACACGTTGTAGACTACACCTTTATTCTACAACATGTAGACCAATCTGTCAAGCCCTTTTTTAGAATTATTTTTTCCTTTTCCGTTCCGTTTTTTCTTTGCCCCTTCGTCCCTTCGCGCCTCCATCTCTTTCTCTTGCAAATTCCACTTGTATTTTCCGTGAAGTTTGCTATAATATTAGAATAGAGTTGATTTGAAGGGAGACTGATCATGCGCGAACGAACGCTTTCCAACGGGCTGCGCGTGCTGCTGCAGCCGCAGGATCACCTGCGCTCCGCCTATTTCGGCGTGTGGGTCGCCAGCGGCAGTGTGTTTGAAGCCGGCGAAAACAACGGCGTCTCCCACTTTTTGGAGCACATCGTCTTCAAGGGCAGCGAAACACGCTCTGCGCTCGACATTGCGCGGCAGACCGACCGCCTCGGCGCATCCGTCAATGCCTACACGAGCAAGGAATATACCCATTTCTATACACGCGCGCTGGGCGAACATATCACGCAGGCGGCGGAAATTTTGCTCGACGTTCTGCTGCACCCGCGGCTCGACCCGAACGATATCGAAACCGAACGCGGCGTGATTCTGGAAGAGATCAGCATGTGCGAGGACGACCCGGGCGATCTTTGCTACGAGCTGTCGGAGTCGTCGCTGTTTCAGGACAGCCCCTACGCGTTAGAGATTCTGGGCAGCAAAGAAAGCGTCAAAGCGATGCAGCCGTCGCAGTTCCGGCAGCAGCTCGACCGCTGCTACACGGCAAAGCGAATCGTGGTCGGCGTCAGCGGCGCCTTTGACGAAGCCGAAATTCTCGCGCTGCTTGCGCGCACCGTCGGTCTTCTGCCGCCGGGCAACGCACCCGTCTACCCCGCGCTTTCCTGCAAACAGGGTATCTATCTCAAAAAAGCGCGGTTCGAGCAGACGCATTTAATCCTCTCGTTTCCGGGGATCCCGGTTGAACACCCCGACCTGTATACGCTGCAGGTGGTGCTGTTTCTGCTGGGCACCGGCGCGTCGTCGCGGCTGAATCAGCGCATCCGTGAGCAGCTCGGGCTGGTCTATCAGATCGACGCCTGGGCGGCACGCTATCTTACCGGCGGCTATCTTGCCGTGTCGCTGTCGCTCGGCGGCGCAAATCAGCAGCGGGCATTGGAAGAGACCTGCCGCATTCTGCGTGCGCTGCCGCAGAGCATCACGGAAGACGAGCTGCAGATTGCCAAGGAAAAACTGCTGTCGGGGCTTGTGATGAGCCGCGAACAGCCGCACAACGCACTGGTCTCCTTTGGGCAGCAGCTGCTGCTCAAAGGGCACATTGTCAGCGACGAAGCGCTGCTGCAGGGCATCCGCAGCGTGACGCTGCCGCAGGCGAAGGATGCCGCCGCGCACTATCTCAATCTTGAAAAAGCGGCGCTGACCGCCGTTGGACAAACGAAATCCGAAGCCTTTTATCGGGCGATCTTACAGGGAGAGACCAACGAATGAAACCCATGAAACGCATTGTTGTCAAGGTCGGCACCTCAACGCTGACCTATGAAACCGGAAAAACAAACATCCGCCGCATGATGCAGCTTTGCTCCGTGCTCGCCGATCTGCATAATGCCGGGCTGGATGTGGTGCTGGTGACGTCGGGCGCCATCGGCGTGGGCGTAGGCAAGCTCGGACTCAGCGAAAAGCCGCAGGATATTCCCGGACGGCAGGCAGCCGCCTGTGTGGGACAGACCGAACTGATGTTCATGTATGACAAATTCTTCTCGGAATACGGGCAGAAGATCGGTCAGCTGCTGGTCACCAAGAGCGACTTTGAGCAGCCGGAACGGCGTGATAATCTTTCCAACGCCTTTCAGAAGCTGTTTGAATACGGCGCAATCCCCGTGGTCAACGAGAACGACTCCGTTGCCACAGAAGAGATCGTATACGGCGACAACGACAGTCTGTCTGCCATCGTTGCCGTGCTGACAAGCGCAGACCTGCTGGTGATTCTGACGGACACCGACGGTCTGTTTGACGCCAATCCCAGCGAGGACCCCGACGCACGGCTGATTCCGGTGGTGGAAGCCATTACGCCGGAGATTGAAGCGTTGTGCGGCGGCGCGGGTACGGCACGCGGCACGGGCGGCATGCTGACAAAGGTACACGCCGCCAAAACCGCAACGCAGGCAGGCATTCCGGTCATTGTGATGAACGGCAGCGCACCGCAGGATCTGTATCGTGTGGTGGACGGACGTCAGACCGGCACTCTGTTTTTAGGAAAGTGAGGAATCTTCAATGCTTGAACAACTTGGACAACGTGCAAAAGACGCAAGCCGCATTCTGATGACGGCAAGCACAACCCAGAAAAACGCGGCGCTGTCTGCCATTGCGGCAGCCTTTGCCAAAAACAAAGACTACATTCTGGACGAGAATGAGAAGGACCTGGCGGCAGCCAAAGAATCCGGTATGCCCAAAGCCATGCTCGACCGGCTCGCGCTGAACGACGTGCGCGTGCAGGGACTCTCCGACGCAGCGTCTGACGTGATGGCGCTGGAGGATCCCATCGGCAAGATCCGCGGCGGCACCACACGCCCGAACGGACTGGTGATTGAAAAGATCAGCGTGCCGCTCGGCGTGGTGGCGGTCATCTATGAAGCGCGACCGAACGTGACGGCGGAGGCGGCAACGCTGTGTCTGAAATCGGGCAACTGCGTGATTTTGCGCGGCGGCAAAGAAGCGCTGCGCTCCAACATCGCCATTGCCGAAACCATGCGCAAGGCAATCGCGTCGGTCGGTCTGCCGCGCGACTGCGTGCAGCTGGTGGAGGATACGTCGCGCGATTCCGCCAACGCATTGATGACGCTGACCGAGTATGTCGACGTCCTGATCCCGCGCGGCGGCGCAGGACTCATCCGCGCCTGCGTGGAACACGCACAGGTTCCGTTGATTGAAACCGGCACCGGCAACTGCCACGTCTATGTGGACAAGGACGCCGACCTGGATATGGCGCACCGCATCATCTTTAACGCCAAGGTGTCGCGCCCGTCCGTCTGCAACGCCTGTGAAAGTCTGGTCATCCACCGCGCGGTTGCCGAAACCGCCATTCCGCCGATCATCTCGTCGCTGCAAAGCGCCGGCGTCCTGATCCACGGCGACGAAACCGTCTGCGCACTTGTGGACGGCGCGGTTCCCGCAACGGAAGAAGACTACGGCAAGGAATACCTCGGCTATGAAATCAGCATCCGTGTGGTCGATTCCATCGACGAAGCGATTGCGCATATCACGCGTTATTCCACGGGGCACAGCGAATGCATCGTGACCGATTCCGTTTCTGCCGCACAGCAGTTCACGTCGCAGATTGACGCTGCGGCCGTTTACGTCAACGCGTCGACCCGTTTCACCGACGGCGGCTGCTTCGGCTTCGGCGCGGAGATCGGCATTTCCACCCAGAAGCTGCACGCGCGCGGTCCGCTCGGTCTGCAGCAGCTGACCAGTGAAAAATACATTGTACACGGCAACGGGCAGATTCGCTGAGGAACCGCTATGGAACAAAGTAAGAAACGAAAGATTCTCAACTATGCAGTCGGCACGCTGATCCTTCTGTTTGTGGTGATCGGCGTGGTCAGTACCGTGCGCTTTCTCGGCAGCCACGTGCAGCATCTTTCCCTGCGCGAGCAGCAGCGCGAACAATTCCGTGTCATGCTGCGCCCGGTTGTGATGAACGATCCTGCCACGTTCGACGACGTGTCGCTGGCAAACCCCGACGAGCTGCTGTCCATCGCCATCTGGAGCATTCTGCTGCAGAATCCCGATCCCGACCGCTACGACTTTGCCGAAGGACAGATGCTGCTGCCCAAAACGGAGGTGGAAGACAGCCTGCACACCCTGTTCGGCGCCGACGTTGCCATCCGTCACGCAACCGTTGACGGCGGCGGCGTCACCTTCAGCTATGCCGAAAAGAAGGGCTGCTACACCATTCCGATCACAGGCATCACCCCGATTTATTCTCCGCGTATCGACGATATGCAGGTCAGCGGCGAGCGCGTGATTCTGACCGTCGGCTATCTGTCGGGCGAAGATTTTACGCAGAACGAAAAAGGCGAACTGGTTGCGCCGGAGCCCGCAAAGCAGATGCGCATCACCCTGCGCCGCGGCGCCGAAAACCAGCTGTTTATCAGCGCCATTCAGGATATTTATTCATAAGTTCATAATTTATTTACAATGTTCACACGGCAGTTACATATTTATGCGATAGACTAGATCCAACCCAAATAACAGGAGGTTTCTATTATGGAAGAATTACTTGCAAAACTCGGTGAAATGCTGAAGGGCATCAACGTGAACGACATCATGACCCTCATTTCCGAACTGGCAAAAAAGGTGATGGAAGTGCTTAAGCCTCTGCTTGGCTCTCTGACCGGCGGCGAAACCACTCCGGAAACACCGGCAACAAACGCGTAACAGCAAACAGCACAAACTAAAAGCAGTGTTCCAAGGAACGCTGTTTTTTTGTGTCCGGCGACCGGCTGTGGATTTAACAGTTTATTCATATCCTTCACACGCCGGTTCAACAGTCTCGTGCTACACTGTTCACAACGACACAGAGGAGGAATCAACATGGATCTCGGCACAATGGTGTCTCTGTTTTTCAGCATGTTAGATAACCTGAAGCTGCTTGCGAACGCCCGTGAAATTATTGACATCATTCTGGCGTCTCTCAAGAAATACTTCGGTCAGACAGACGAAACGACAGAAGCATAACAACCAAAAAGGCAACGGCTCCGGATACTTCCGGAGCCGTTGTTTTGTTTAAACCCGAGTCTCAGGTCTTTTCGTTTTGCTTTTTCGCGTTTCTCACATCTTGCCGCCCTTGCTGCCGCCTTTGGCGCCCTTTGCGCCGCCGCCGAACGACACGCCCTGCAGCACGTTGGAATCGAACGCATAGGTGATGCTCTCCTGTTCGCGCTCGCGCTTGAGTGCAAGTGAGATCATCCGGTCAAGCAGCTCGCCGTAGGGCACGCCGAGCGGCTCCCACAGATAGAACGAGAGCGAGCCGGGAATCGTGTTGATCTCGTTGAGCCAGATCTGACCGGTCTTGCTGTCCATCATAAAGTCGATGCGCGACACACCGCTGCAGCCGAGCACCTGAAACGCCTTCACCGCGAGGTCCCGGATCGTCGTGCGCTGCTCGTCGGTGATCTCCGCCGGAATCTTACGGCTCAGCGACGCCATGCCGCTGCCTTTGCTGCCGCCCTTGGCACCGCCTTTGGCGCCCAGCTTGCCGCCTTTGGCGCCGCCCTTCGCGCCGCCGGAGCCCCGCTGACCGAGGTATTTGTCTTTGAACGACAGAATGTCATCCGCGTTGATCGGTTCTTCGCATTCGCTCGCTTCGGCGGTCTCGTAATCGCCGAGCACGGAGCAGTTGATCTCCTTGAGATTCTGCACCGCCGTTTCCACCAGCACCTTGCCCGCGTAGCAAAACGCCGTATCCAGCGCTTCAAAAAGCTTTGCGCGGTCGTTTGCCTTGCTGATACCGATGGAGGAGCCGAGGTTGACGGGCTTCACGATCACGGGATAGCCGATCTCGCGCTCAATCTCGTCCACCACGCCCTCATTGTCGAAATCATACTGATTGCCGGTATAAACCTTGCAATCAAGCACCGGAATGCCGTTGTCCTTGAGCACGGTCTTCATCACGTATTTGTCCATGCCGACAGCGGACGAGAGCACGTCGCAGCCGACAAACGGGATGTTGAGCATATTGAGGAAGCCCTGCAGCGTGCCGTCTTCCACGTTGGTTCCGTGGACGATCGGGAATGCCACGTCGATATAATCCACATAGCCCTTGGAAAAGCGCTTGATGGGATACGCAATCAGCTTGACGCGGTTTTCGTCGCTGACCAGCAGCACGCGCTGGGAAATCTTCAGCAGCTCCTTGATATCGCCGCGGTAATACGCGATATCGCCGACCGCGTAGCCGGTATAGAATTCATTGTTTTTCGTCACGTAGATCGGAATGACGTCGTATTTTTCCGGGTTCAGACTCTGGATCGCCTGCAGCGCGGAGATGATGGAGATCTCGTGCTCCACACTCTTGCCGCCGAAGATCACGCCGACTTTGATTTTCATATCATAACCGCCTTTCCGGATCAATAGTTATCGGGCAGATCATTTTCAAGCAAAACCACCTTGGGCTGTTCGGTGCTCATGGCAAACACGTGCGAGAGCGCGTCCTGAATGGTATCTGCAATGAAGATCTTCTTTGGGGAATAGCCCGCTTCCAGCAGTCCCGCTTCAATCGGTTCCGCCTGCCGTTTGCCCACAAGCACCACGTAATCGCAGACCGCCGCGGCATTTTTGCCGAATTCCTTGTTGAGTTCGTCCTGCTGATCGCCGAGTTCAACCATACCGGGCGTAACCATAATCTTGAACCCGTCAAACAGCGCAAAGGTGTCCAGCGCCGCTTTGGTGCCGCTCGGGTTGGAGTTGTAGGCGTCGTCGATGATGGTCATCCCGTTCTTTTCGCTCAGCTGCAGCCGGTGGGGTACCCCTTCCAGCTTGCGCACCTGTCCTTTGAGCGCATGCAGCGGAATGCCCAGCTGATGGCTGACCGCAATGGCGCCGGTGATATTCAGCACGCTGTGGCGCCCGAGCATCCGGGTGGAAAACGTTTCGCTCTCGCCGTTCGGCGCAGTCACGGTAAAGGTGGTGCCGCGGGAGGACACCTTGACGTCAGACGCCACGTAATCCGCCTTGCCGCCGATGGAGTAGGTAAAATGCGGACGGTCGCAGCCATGGTCGCGGATATTCTCGTCGTCGCCGTTGAGGAAGAGCATGCCGCCCTCCGGCAGTGCGTCGGCAAGTTCGAATTTGGTTTTTTTGACGTTGTCGAGCGAGCCGAAGGTTTCCAGATGCTGCGGACCGATCGACGTGATCACGCCGTGCTGCGGATGCACGATGTCGCACAGCTCTTTGATATCACCCACCCATTTGGCGCCCATTTCGCAGATGAAGATCTCGTGCGTTGCCTTGAGCGAGCCGCGGATGGTTTTCACAACGCCCATCGGGGTATTGAAGCTTGCCGGCGTCATCAGCACGTTGTAGCGTGCGCGCAGCAGCGTGTTGAGATAATACTTGACGCTCGTCTTGCCGAAGCTGCCCGTGATGCCGATGATTTTCAGATCCGGACAGGCGCGCAGAATGCGTTTGGCGTCGTTGGTATAATAACGGTTAATCGACAGCTCAATCGGCTTGTTGATCAGGTTCCACAGCAGCACCAGGCAGGGAGAGATCGCATACAGAACGGCAAGCGCCAGCAGCGCAAGCGATTCATGGTGCTGTTCCGCCGGCAGATACAGCAGCGCCGGCACACCGCAGGCAACCAGCGTCAGCAGCGTCGCCGTCACCAGCATGCGCTTGACACGCGGCGTATAGACCAGCGGCTTTTTGGCTTTTTTCGGGCGTTCCACAAACACTGCCAGAATCAGCAGCAGCAGCGCCAAAGCAAGCTTCAGCCGGATATGCATCGGAATCGCCGTAACGATCAGCAGCAGCACCGCCAGCAGGTTGTGCGGCATGAAGCGGTTGAAATTCTGCTGCATCCACTTGACGTGGGTGTCGAACCGGTAGGAGTTCAGCTGAAAGAAATGCAGCGCGTCAATCTGCGAGAGCGCATAGGCAAAGCAGAACGCCGTGAAGCACAGGAAAAATAAGTATAGGGTCATGACTCTCTCTCCTTACGAAACATTGAAAAACGAAGCGAGTACGCGCAGGTACTGCGGCTGACAGTCGAGGAACGAAAAGTGTCCCGCGCCCTCCAGACGGACGATTGCGCTTTCCGGCATCAGGCTGTTCATCTTCAGCGCGTCGGAAAACGGCGTTGCCGTGTCGGCTGTGCCCCAGATCAGAAGCGCCGGACAGGTGATGTGCGGCATCAGATCGCAAAGGTCCTCGTTGACCACCTTGACCAGCGTCTGGCGCATGACGGGCGTCGCGGCGTTGTAGTCCGCCGAGCCGCTGCGCCGGCGCAGCGTTTCCAGCAGATGCGGAAACAGCTTTTGAATGATGGCGAGCTTAAAGAACCAGCCGGTCAGCGCAATCAGCTTTTGCTTGAACTTTTCCCAGGGAGATTTTTCCGGCAGCACCCCGGCGGCGTCGACCAACACGACCTTGTCAACCGTAAACGGCAAATCTCTGGCACACAGCTTGATGATTACGCGACCGCCGAAGGAGTGACCGAGCAAGATCACCTTGTCGGCGTGATACGGTTCCAGAAACGCCAGCAGAAAATCCACGTAGCGGTCCACGTCCCACGGCTCGTCGGGCTCCTCGCTTTGACCGAAGCCGGGCATATCCATGGCGACCACCCGATAGTCGCCCTTGAGCGTATCAATTGTGGGGCGGAACAGTTCGATATTGCTGCCCCAGCCGTGCAGCAGCACAACCAGCGCGCCTTCCCCTTCTTCCGTATAGTGGATATTCAATCCGAAAACTTCTCTATTCAAACAGATTCCTCCGATCAAAGTTTGGTACATATAGTGTATTCGCGCATAACTCAGAATATTATAGCACATACTATAAAAGATTTCCATATGAAACGGAGATTTCTTTCATTTATTTTTTTGAGGAGGCACAGTCTATGGAACTGGAAGGCAGCAAAACCCAGCTTAATCTGCTCACCGCGTTTGCGGGCGAATGCGAAGCGCGCACCAAGTATACCCTGTTTGCCGCCAAGGCGCGGCAGGACGGCTTTGCGCAGATCGGCGCCATCTTTGACGAAACGGGTGACAACGAAAAGGAACACGCCGAGGTCTGGTGGAAGGTGCTCACCGGCGGCGCAGGACAGACACAGGAGAATCTGCAAAACGCCATTGACGGCGAAAACCACGAGTGGACACAGATGTATCCGCAGTTTGCAAAAGACGCAAGGGAGGAAGGCTTCGAAAGCATTGCGGCGCTGTTTGAAATGGTGGCGCAGATTGAGCAATCGCACGAGCAGCGTTTTCAAACGCTGTGCAGCCAGCTGAAAAACGGCGAAATCTTTTCACGCCCGAGTGCGCAGACATGGGTCTGCGGCGAATGCGGCTATCACCACGAAGCAACCGATGCGCCGCAAAGCTGTCCCGTGTGCGGGAACGAGCAGGCATATTTTAAAATCGCCGCAAAGAACAACTGACCCGTCCTTCAGCGGTCGGCAAAACAGCCCGTTTGCAGCAAGCAAACGGGCTGTTGATTTAACGGATTCCGAACTGCGCGTTGTAAAGTCTGGCGTAAGCGCCGTTTCGCTGCAGCATTTCGTTGTGTTTTCCCTGCTCCACAATGCGGCCGTTTTCAATCACAAGGATACAGTCGGCGCCCTGAATGGTGGACAGGCGGTGGGCAATTACGAAATTGGTGCGCCCCTTCATCAGCGCGTTCATCGCCGCCTGAATCTGACTCTCCGTGCGGGTGTCCACGGAGCTGGTGGCTTCGTCGAGAATCAGAATGCTTGGGTCGGAAATGATAGCGCGCGCAATGGTCAGCAGCTGTTTCTGACCGGCAGACAGGTTGGAGCCGTTTTCGTCCAGAACGGTGTCATACCCTTCGGGCAGCGTGTCGATAAACTGGTCGACCCGCGCCATGCGCACCGCATTGTTGAAGGCGTCTTCGGTGACGTTGTCTTTGCCGTACATGATGTTCTCACGCACCGTCCCCTTAAACAGCCACGTATCCTGCAGCACCATGCCGAAGATATCGCGCAGGTTTCTGCGCGACAGGTCGCGGATGTCGATTCCGTCCACGCGAATGGTGCCGTTCTGAATCTCATAAAAGCGCATGAGCAGATTGACAAGCGTCGTTTTGCCTGCGCCGGTCGGACCGACAATGGCAATCAGCTGCCCGGGCTGCACGTCCAGATTGAAATCGCTGTACAGCGGCTTTTCCGGCTCATAGCAGAAATCAACGTGTTCAAACGACACGTAGCCCTTCGGCACGTCGATGGTTTCCTTCGGCGTGTCGGGCACTTCCTCGGGCTCGTCAATAATCTCGAACACACGCTCCGCAGACGCGAGCGACGACTGCAGATTGTTGACAATGTTGCTCAGATCAATCAGCGGCTGCATAAACAGCTTGGAATAGGTCATGAACACCGTGATGGCGCCGATGGACTGCTTGCCGCCCATAATCAGGTAACCGCCGAGCACGCAGATGAACACATAGCCGATATTATTGGCAAAGTTGATCAGCGGACCCAGCAGACCGGAGAGGAACTGCGCCTTGCGGTTGGTCTCATACAGAGATTCGTTGAGCTCCCGGAATTCCTCAATCGCCTGCTTCTCGTGACCGAAGATCCGCACGATGCGGTGGTTGGTAAACATCTCTTCAATATGACCGTTCACGTCGCCCGTATAGCGCCACGTTTCGCGGAAATAGCGTTTGCTGTGGTTGAGAATCATCAGCGCAATGGCGCCGCCGATGGGCAAAGGCGCAAGGGACGCGAAGGTCATGGGCATATTGTAGGTCAACATGATGACGAATACGCCCACAAACGTCACAACCGAGGTCACCGTCTGGATAAAGATCTGCTGGAAGGTGTTGTTGATATTGTCGATATCGTTCGTCACGCGCGAGAGCAGATCGCCCGTGTTGTGCGTGTCGAAGAATTTCAGCGGCAGATGCGACAGGCGGCTGTTGAGCTTTTTGCGCAAATCCGTAATCAGCTTCTGCGTGATGCCCGCCATGGTGAAATGCAGGAAGAACATACACACGGAGCTCAGCCCATAGATCAGAAGCACCGTGCCGAGAATCTCAAAGATTGCGGAAAAGTCGATGAAGCCGTGCTGCAGCTTGTTGTCGACCTGCTTTTGAATCAGATCCATAATATCGCCGAGATAGCGCGGACCGATGATGTTCAGCGCTGCCGAAACCATCGCCAGCAGCACCACGAACGCCACCCGCCACTCGTTGCCCTTGAGCAAACGCAGCAGGTCGTTCAGCGTTTTGCGGAAATTCTTGGGCTTTTGTTTTTCCGTCTCGCTCTTGTTGCGATAGGCGGCGTAGCGGTCCTGCATACGCTGCCGGACGTTGGAAGAGGATGCATGCTTACTCATTGCAGCGCCTCCTTTGAAAGCTGAGACTCCACAATTTCGCGGTAGATCGGGCACGACTGCACCAACTCGGCGTGTCGGCCTTCTCCCACGATTCTGCCGTTGTCCAGCACAATGATCTTGTCCGCGTCAAGAATGGTGCCCACGCGCTGCGCCACAATCAGCACCGTGGCGTCAATCTGCGCGTGCAGCGCCGCACGCAGCTTCGCGTCCGTAATAAAATCGAGCGCGGAAAAGGAGTCGTCAAAAATATAGAGATCGGCGTCGCGCACCAGTGCGCGCGCAATGGACAGCCGCTGCTTCTGACCGCCGGACAGATTCGTCACGTTCTGGCTCACAAAGCTTTGCAGCCCCTTCGGCAGCTCGTCGATAAACTCGCGCGCTTGCGAAATATCCACAGCACGGTTGAGTCTTGCCTCGTCGGCGTTTTCGTCGCCGTAGCGCAGATTGTCTTCAATGGTGCCGGAAAACAGATTCGACCGCTGCGGCACAAAGCCGATCCGCCGGTGCAGATCCTCCTGCAGCAGATCGCGCACGTCCACACCGCCGAACAGCACCTGCCCTTCGGTCACGTCGTAAAAACGCGGAATCAGATTGATCAGCGTGGATTTGCCGCTGCCCGTGCCGCCGATAATCGCCGTGGTCTTGCCCGTTTCGGCAGTGAACGTGATATCGGAAAGCACGCTCTGCGCCGCGTTGTGGTAGGAAAAGCTGACGTGGCGGAACTCCACTTCGCCGCGTTTGCTCTCGTCAATCTGCTGCGGCTGAGCCGGATCACGGATGACCGGCTCCAGATCGAGCACCTGCACGATACGTCTGGCGGAAATGTTGGCGCGCGGCACAATGACAAACATGGCAGCCGCCATCGACAGAGAAAAGATGATCATGATCATATAGATCACGAACGCCTGCAGATCGCCAACGGTATTCATAATCTTCTGCGGATCCGTGAGCGCGTCGATATTCTTTGTTGCAATATAGATCAGCGCGTCGAGCGCAAGGATGCCGAGCACGGTTGCAATCGGCAGCAGAACCGCCAGCATACGCTGCAGCTTGAGCACCAGCGCGGACAGCGCCTCGCTGCGCGCTTCGAAGCGACCGTCCTCATACGGCTCTTTGTTGAACGCACGGATCACACGGATGCCGGTCAGCTTTTCGCGCAGCGTGCGGTTGAGTTCATCCACCATCTTCTGGCGTTTGCGGAACATCGGCACCACAATTTTGACCGCGAGGAAGGCAACCAGCGCAATCAGCGGCACCACGGAAAAGATAATCAGCGCAAGCTTCGCGTTGAGAAAAAACGCCATAATCGTACCGCCCACCAGCATGATGGGCGCCGAGATGATCATGCGCATGGACTGCAGCACGAAATCCTGCATTACCTTGACGTCGTTGGTGCAGCGGGTGATGAGCGAGGGCGTGCCGATGGTATCAATATCGCTTTGCGAAAGCGATTCCACCTTGAGAAACAGCTTTTCGCGCAAAATCCGGCTGTAGGATGTGGCGGTACGGCTGGAATAAAACGAACTGAAAGAGGAAATGACCACACCGATCATGGATACCACAATCATCAGCAGTCCGACCTGTTTGATATATGCCATATCCGCGTTTTTAATACCGTTATTGATGATCATGCTCATCAGCAGCGGGAGAACCAGCGTCATCAGCTGCCCGAGCACAATGAAGATCATGGAAAGCACAACGTCTTTCCGGATCGGTTTGAGGTAACGCAAAACCTTGACCAAAGCAGACGACCTCCGTTTAGGCAAATTTTCACAGATATCACATTATAACAGCAGAATATGAACAAAGTATAAACGAATGACAGCGGGCAGAAATTTTATTAAACCCTGCGCCCGATCTGCCGAAGGCTGCCCGACGGCAAAAGCAAAGACCGGCAATCTGCCGGTCTTTGTACGAAATGCTCATCGAAACAGTGCCAGAATGCGGTGGAAGAAGCCGACAATCAGCCCCCAGAAGCCGGTGTGCGTCTGTCCGCAATACGGGCAGCGGTTGCCCTGCAGATCCTTGCCGCAGCCGTCGCAATAGCCGTCGCCGTTGTTGTCTGCATGGTTGAGCCGGGGCAGTTCCTCAGTGAACACGTGCGTTTCGTCGTGCGTGCAGGTATAGCGCACGGACCCCGCCTGTGTGCAGCTTGCAGCCGTGCGTGCCGTCTCCTGCCAGTTGTGTCCGCGGGCGGCGCCGTTTGTGAAGGTATGGGCGTCGTCTCCTTCCACGCTGCCGCAGACGGCGCAGGAGTAGTAATAGCTTGCCGGTGCGGTGCAGGTTGCAGCAGACCGCAGCGCGTCGGCGCTGACGGTCTGCGCGATATAGTTGTGATCGCCCGTCGGGCCAATCGCGGTGTTTTCGCTGCGTGTAAGCTGACAGGCAGTGCAAGCTTCGTGCTTTACCCCCGCTGCGCTGCAGGTCGGCGGCGTATCCACAACCCAGGTCCAGCTGTGCGCTGCCGGTTCGCCGCTTGTGAAGGTATGGGCGTCGTCCCCTTCCGTA
>JAEEGL014121287.1_pt1 | contig 18713 bp, 18 predicted proteins | sample 9134231 | NCBI WGS metagenome assembly JAEEGL01 (sample SAMN16246548, study PRJNA631951) | gut metagenome | biome: gut microbiome; feature: rumen; material: fiber-attached | host: Bos | place: Iran: Karaj | collected 2018-10 | reverse complement strand
GGCTGGTCCGGATGGATTTGCAGGAGGCCGCCACAGTCTTAATGACGCTTTCCGCCATCTGGGAACGGAGGCCGAAGGCCTCCCGCAGATCCCGGTATACGGCCTTATGGATCCGGCACGTACTGAGCGGGATGTCTTCTGTGTGGATCCTCTGCGCAACACAGGAACAGGCGTCCGCATAGGCCCTCATGGTTGACAGGAGGACCTGACGCTGACGTTCGTCCGGCAGGATCTGCAGTTTGGCGGTAAGGGTCTGCTGCAAGGGTCTTACTCCTTTCGGTATTCTCTGACAGCATGATCCTACCATATTCACTGTCCCATAAACAGGACAGTGACAAAAAAATAAAAAAAGAGCAAAGCTACAAGCAAAGGAGGCAGCGCTCCTCCCACGACTGAAGTCACGGGTGTCCGCGCTAAACATTCATGAAATACAACGAGCTGCTCAGCGAAGGTCTCCCCGACGGGGACTGAACGCTGGGCAGGACAGGAGGAAAAGATGCGAAGACTGACTGCGTTGCTGCTGGCGCTCCTGCTGCTGACGGGATGTGCCGCCGTTCCCTTCCGGACGGAGGATCCCGTTGCGCAGACGGATACGGAAGGCGCCGGCCATCAGATCGGAGAGGACCCGAACGAAGGGGACGGCCACGCGTTCGGCGGAGACGGGACGGATGAAGTCCGGAACGTCGCGGTCACGGTGCTGCAGGAGACGGTCACCGTGGAGACCGCCGCGGGGCCGGAAGAGCTTGTGCATGCCCGGATCGTTTTCGACGGACTTCCGGAGACGGCTGAGGAACTGGAAGCGGTGGACCGGACGGGGGAGAACGGCAAGTTCGTCACGGCAGCCCTCCTGATCGCGGCCTATAAGGCGTGGACGCCTGAAAGCGACGAGGCCTGCGCCGCCATGATGCAGGCGCTGATGGAATCGCCCTCGGCGAAGAGCGTCTATACCGCTTTCACCAGGGACTTCGTCCGGGAACGCATGATGCAGAACGGCAAATGGGCCTATCTGGCGGATGCTTATTTCGACGGCGCGTCCCCGGAGAACGGCTATGTGCCGGATCAGCCTCTGACCGTCACGCTGCGGGAATACCCCTACGCGCCGCAGCTGTCCACCATCTACGACACGGAGCTGTACGTGGAGGAGATCGTCACGGAATTCGCCGGCGCGGAGACGGAGCGCAAGGTCTCGGTCTACGAGGATCCCGCGGATGGGAAGTGGTACATCTTCTCCGACAGTTACGGGGGCCTTCTGGCGGATATCATCGAGCCGGAAGCCTGACGGCGGACCAAAATACGAAAAAACGGCGCGGACCTGTATGGCCCGCGCCGCTTTTTCGTGTCTGCATCTTATTTGATGACTTTGTATACCTGGTTGTACTTATACAGGAAGGTGACGAGCTGCTGCCTCGTGCAGGCGTTGTCCGGGGAGAACGTCGTCTCGCCGGTGCCCTTGGTGATGCCTTTCTCCTTCGCCCAGAGGACGGCCTTGACCGCTTTGGAACCGGTCACGTCCCCGAAGGGGTTCTCGCCGCCGACGTTCGGGCTGCCCGCCATCTTCCACAGGATCATGACGATCTGAAGGCGGGTGATGTTCCCGTCCGGGTCGAAGGAATTGCCCGCGACGATGACCTTTTTCTTCAGCGCCCAAAGGATCGCTTTCGTCGCTTTCGCGCCGGTCACGTCGGAGAAGGGATTCGTTCCGCTGACTTCGGGGCTTCCGTGCATCTTCCACAGCATCATGACGAACTGAAGCCTGCTGCAATTGCCCGAGGGCGTGAAGGTGGACCCGTCTCCGGTCCCCTTGACGATGTCGTTGTTGTACGCCCAGGAGATGTACCTGAAGGCCGCGCCTTCCGAAGCGACGTCGGTGAACGGGTTGAACAGGATCTTCTTTGCAGAGCTGTAATCGCTCCATTTGAACCCGTTGTAGGCAGAGACGCGGTAGGAATACGTCGTTCCCATCAGAGCGGTCTTGTCCGTCCAGGACGTGCCGGATACGGTCTTCACGGCTTTCCAGGACCCGCCCTCCTCTTTCCGGTGAACCTTGTATTTCGTGGCGCCGTCCACTTCGTTCCACTGGACCGAAACGCCCGCCGGTACATTGGAGACCCGGACGTTCTTTGGGGGATCAGGGACGGCGACGACATGGCCCTTTTCGATGATCTCGTTCTCGATCTTCTGGTACTTCGATTTGGCGGCCTCGGTGATCATCGTATTGTAATCGGTGGCGTTCATCCCTATGCCGCGGCTGCCGATCCAGAACACGCCGTCGCTGATCCTTGCATTGATCCCGTCCGCCTTGCACAGGGCGATGATCTCGTCAAAGCGGGAGTCCATCTCCTCGATCTGCGCTTCGAACCGGTATTTTGTGGAAAGATACGCGTCCAGGAAGTCCTGATTCGACATGAAGTGATCGTATACCGCCTTGTTGTTGGCTTTCGCGTAGGCGAGATAGCCGAGGGTCCAGAAGCGGAATTCGGAGTAGGCCTGGCGGTCGTTGGTGCACTGGCTGATGAAGGCGAACCAGGCGTCAGGATTGTTTCCCTGGGCCTTGTAATAGGGGAACAGCGCCAGCTGGTCATGCATGCCCCAGCAGTAGGCGGTGAACTCGTTGATCAGACCGTACGGCCCATAGACGTTGGCGGTGACAGTCGCGGAGGTGGAAACATAGGCGTCGAAGCGGAACGTCCGCAGTTCGGACGGCAGCGTCTCCGCCCACGTGGAGGTCGGGAAGACGTCGACGCCGGGGTGACTCATATCGACGTCGATATCCGCTTTCTCGCCGACATAGATCGCTTCATGGGTGTACCCGAACTTGTAATGGCTGTATCCGTGATACGATTCATGGACGACGGTGTCCAGCGCTTCCGCGTTGGAACCGTAGCCTGCGAGATAGTAGGAGATCCCGTCGTCCCCCTTCTGAAGGACGTAATCGACGAGATAATATCCGTCGCTGTCATACGCTTTCAGGATGGCGAGCGCGTTCTCCTTGGTGACTTCGGAACCGAATCCCGGTACGGCGGAAGCGGCCGCGCTCTGCTGCGGGACCGTTCCTGCCGCGGGGGAGGCTCCTGCGCCCGGCAGGGGATCGGCAGGGCGGGTATCGAGGGGGAGAAAAAGCGTGAGGTCCGGGTACTCGCCGGTGACGGCAAGCAGGCCTGTAAGCGGGCCGTGACCGTCGGCAACGGCTGTATAAACGTAGTCCCCGGGCGGCAGCAGATACGTGCCGTCCGCCTGCTGCAGGACCGGACTGTCCGGACTGTCCGCGGGACAGACACGGACGGAAACGCCCTCCGCCGTGGCAAAAGTGACCCGGACAGCTGAGGGATCCGCAGCGGCTGACACGTTCAGCGGCAGCATGGTGAGGATCATCAGAACACACAGGATCTTCGCTAAAATACCGGTACGGTGCATCATAATACTGTTCTCCGTAAAAAATGGTCTGGCACGCCGAAAAGCGCCTGGATACACCCTAATCATAGCGTGCCGCACAGGATATTTCCACAGAAGAAAAGCCCCGCGGCAGCCTTTTGAGGCGCCGCAGGGCAGAGAAGAGCCCGCGCACAGGCGCGGGCTCCGTGGCGGTCACGCTGCGTCAGATGGCGAGCCGGATGCGGCTGTCATCGGTGACGACCTCGTCCTCGCGGACCAGGCCTTCCCGCTGCATGGACAGGGTCAGGGCGTCCATCTCGATGTCGAGGCTCTTGCGTGCCTCGTCGAAGAGGGAACCATACACGCTGTCCAGGGCATTGTCCACGTCGTTCAGATACTGGCGGACCCTGCCGGTCATATCAGGATCTGCGACGCCGCTGCGCTCCAGCCGGTCATATTTCTGCAGGATGCTGCAGGTGGAGGGGAGATAGTAGTTCCAGAACTGACGGACTTCCTGGATCTGGTCCGGATTTTCCCGGAGCGTGTCGAGGAAGACACGGAAGTGCTGGACGACGCGGATGGCGTCGGCGCGTACGGTCTCGTTCCTGAAGGAGGAGGCCAGTCTGCGCATCTTCTCCAGTTCACGGTAGGCATCGGTCAGAGCGCCGTTTTTAACGGTCTTCACGGGCTGCTGCTGCGGACGGGCGGGCTCGGCGTCCCGGACCCTGCTGGCGCGGACGGGTTCCGTGCGCACCGGCTGTACCCTCTGCCGGGTCTCGTTCCGGCTGCTGCGGTCTCGGCGTGCGATCCTCAGAAGGAAGAGCAGCAGGACCGCTGCGAGGAAGAGGGAAGCGGTGTCCGCGACCGCGGAGGAAACGACCAGGGCGGATGCCAGTACGATGGCGAGCCAGACGGTCGTGCCGAGGAAACGTGCAATGCCGCGGAAGATCCAGAAGAGGATCTTGAATCCGGCGTACATTGACAGGCCGATCATTGTCAGATAAGTGAAGATCAGAAACATCGTAATCATCGTGGTATCTCCTTTCCGAAAAGGACTTTGTCTTGTTGCCGGAATCACGGAGTAAGAAAAAAGACCTTCACCGTGACCCTTTGTCACGATAAAAGTCTTGCGGTCTCACTTGATACGGGAACGTTATGTTCCGTAGTGACGGTTTCAAGATCACCTGCCGGTGTTCCGCTACTCCCCTTTATCTTGTGACTGTACAATACCACCTTCCGTACGCTTTGTCAAGGTAAAGCGCGAAAGGTTCACGGATTGTTCATAAACCGTTTTTTCCGCGGTCCCGGGCTGTACGGAGAGTATATAATATAGGAGTATACACGGGAGGAGAAAAAGCGCTATGGATTTCACATTCGAACCGGTGCTGTACGAGGGGCGTCCCGCTGAAAAGCGCAGTCCCAGGGAAGAGGCGTGCTACGATCTTCTGGAGAAGCTGGAGATCCCGTTCGTGCGGGTGGACCACAGTCCCGCCAATACCATCGAGGAGTGCCGCCTGCTGGAGGACCTGATCCAGGTCGGGGTCACCAAGAACCTGTTCCTGCGCAACAGAGCCAGGACGTCCTGGTTCCTGCTGACCATGCCGGGCGACAAACCGTTCCATACCAGGGACGTGATCAGGCAGCTGGGGATCCAGAGGCTGTCCTTCGGAGAAGCGGAACCCATGGAGGCAATGCTGGGGGTGCATCCCGGCTCGGTGAGCCTTCTCGGACTGATGAACGACAAAAAGCGCGAGGTGCGGTTCCTCATGGACGAGGAGACCGCGGCGCACGAGTACCTGCGCTGTCACCCGTGCGTGAACACGTCCACGCTGCGCATCCGCACCGAGGACGTGATGAAAAAACTGCTGCCCTACATCGGGCACGTACCCACGCTGGTGCATCTGCCCAACGACTGATGCGGCAACGGAAAAGAACTGCGGTCCCGCGGGACCGCAGTTCTTTTTTCGGTGATGTCAGTCTGTCAGACCGTATTCCCTCGCCAGGTCCGTAAAGGCCGGCAGGGACCGGCGGATCATGTCCGGCGAGACGCAGAAGGCGAGCCGCACATAGCCGGGAAGCCCGAAGGCGTCGGTGGGCACCATGATCAGGCGCTGGCGTTCTGCCGCGAGTCTCGCGAAGACCCCGGCATCCGGTACGGGGCTCTTCATCAGGAGGAAGAAGGTCCCTTCCGGCGGCACGATGTCAAAACCGCAGGCTTCCAGATGTCCGGCCAGCAGATCGCGGTTCTCGCGGTACCGCTCGAGATCGGCGGTGTCGCCGATGCAGCGCGGGAGGATCTTCTGGAAGAGCGTCGGCGCGCAGGTGTGTCCGAGGAGACGTCCGGCGTTGACCGCCGCCGCCATGATCTGCTTGCGGAAGGCAAGTTTATCCCCGAAAGCCAGATAACCGATGCGGTCTCCCGCCAGGGAGAGGGATTTGCTGAAGGAATAGCTGACGATCGTATCGTCGTAAAGATCCATGAGGTACGGCTGTTCGCGTCCGGTGAAGACGATCTCCCTGTAGGGTTCGTCCGAGATCAGGTAGATGGGACGTCCGTTGGCCACCGCCCTGCGTTTCAGAAGGTCTGTCAGTTTCCGAAGGATCTCCTCCGGATAGACGGCGCCGGAAGGATTGTTGGGGGTGTTCAGGATGATCGCCTTGGTGCGGGGCGTGATCGCCCGCCCGATGGCGTCCACGTCCGGATAGAAGGTCGACGGATCCGCAGGCACCGAAACGGGTTTTGCGCCTGCCGCTTCGATGAATACCGGGTATTCCGTGAAATACGGCGCGATGAGGATCACCTCGTCACCCGGTTTGACCAGCGCCCTGACGGCGATCGCGAGCCCCGCGCAGGATCCCGCGACCATATAGATGTTCTCAGCGGTCAGCGGCGCGCCGAACCGTTCGCGGATGTGGGCGGCGACGGCTTCCCGCGTCTCCGGAAGTCCCAGAGCGGGGCCGTAGCCGTGCACCGCCATCTGGTCTTCCTCCTCAAGGACGGCGCGGATGGCGTCGTAGACCGACCGGGGCGGACGCAGGTCGGGGTTGCCGATGGAATAGTTGAACACGTTTTCCGCGCCGTGCACGGCGGAAAGCGCCTTTGCATAGGCGTTGAGCTCCATGATGACGTCGCCGGCTCCGGAGAGACAGAGTTGCTCGTTGTACATGTTTATCAGTCCTTTCTGCCGAAGCGGTCGATGAGCAGGTCCATGGCTTCCACATAGGACAGGAAGCCTTTCCCCATGACGGTGGCCACGCAGGCTTCCCGCACATAGGAGACCTGCCGGAAGGAATCCCTGGAGGGAAGGTCCGACATGTGGACCTCCACCGTGGGGATCCCGACGGCCTTGACCGCGTCGAGGATCGCGACGGACGTGTGGGTATAGGCGGCGGGGTTGAACACGATGCCGTCCGTGCCGGGATAGGCCTGCTGGATGGCGTCTACAAGGTCTCCCTCATGGTTGGACTGGCGGAAGGACACCTGCACGCCGCGCTCTTCCGCGTGCGCGCGCAGCAGCGCCACCAGATCGTCGTAGGTCTGCCTGCCGTAGATCTCCGGTTCGCGGATTCCCAGCATGTTCATGTTTGGTCCGTTAAGTACGAGTATATTCAAGGTATTTCCTCCAGATCGTGCCGGCGGCGCCGGACACCGTGCCGTTGTTGTCGATCAGTTCGTCCCGGAACGCAGCGTACATAGGCGCGCGCTGTTCGGCCATTTTTCTGAGGTCCGTGTTCTGTGAAAGAGGACGTCCTTCCGTCGGCAGAAGATCCGGGTCTCTATCCAGCTGGAACAGGTACCCGTTCTGCCGCAGGGAATAATAGTTTTCGGGTTTTGTGACGATGCCGCCGCCCGTCATGATGACGGCGCCGGATCTTTTCCCAACCTCCTCCGCCGCTGCCGTTTCACGGCGGCGGAATCCTTCTTCTCCTTCGGTTTTGAAGATCTCGGGGATCGTCATGCCGGCCTGTTCCTCGATCACCTGGTCCAGGTCGATCGCGGGTCTTCCGGTCATGCCGCTCAGCGCGGCGCCGACGGTGGTCTTGCCGCTTCCCGGCATACCGATCAGGACGATATTGGTGGTCTGCCGGCGCAGGAGCGCCGTGATCCGCTCGATCTCGGCGTCCGGGATCTCTTTTCCGGTGAAGATGCGTTCCGCTTCAACCGCCTGCGCGACCAGCATGGGCAGACCATCCGAACAGGGGATGCCGAGCTGCTGCGCCTGGACGAGGAGTGCGGTGCGGTTGGGGTTGTAGATGACGTCCAGCACGCCCTTCAGACGGGGAAACCTGCCAAGGTCCACCGCCTGTTTTCCGGTGTCCGGATACATGCCCACCGGCGTGGCGTTGATGACGATCTCGGTGTCCGTGCAGCCGTAGACGTTTTGGTAATCCACAGGTCCTGAACGGGACACGACGGTGACGGAGGACGCGCCTTCCCCCGACGCGACGGCGCGGGCGGTGAGCGAGGTGCCTCCGGTGCCCAGGATCAGGACGCGGGCGCCCTGAAAGCGGATGCCTGCGCGTCTGGCGATGTAGGACAGTCCCGCGGCGTCGGTATTGTAGCCGCGCAGTCCGCCGCTGCTGTCCGTCACCAGCGTGTTGACGCTGCCGATCCTTTCCGCGTAGGCGTCCAGCGACGCGCAGAGAGGGATCACCGTCTTCTTGTAGGGAATGGTCACATTGAGACCGCCGATCTCGTGGGAAGCCAGAAAGTCCGCGACCTCCTCCGGAGCCAACTCATACAGGCGGTACGAACCGCAGCCCAGTTCCCTGTGGATGGGAACGGACCAGCTGTGTTTCAGCGTCTCGCCGATCAGACCGTAGATGCGCTCGCCCATGCTCAGTCCTCTTTTCCCGCCCCGGTCATATGGCCGAACAGTTCCCGCTGTCTGTCCTTGGACAGGTCCATGAGGACCCGGAACAGTTCCCGCGAATAGGGAGCGAGGTCGCCGGACTTGGCTTCCACCTCCGCGAGGATCTCCTGTTCACGGACCGCGTTCAGGACCGGCAGATTGTGTTCCTTTTTATATACGGCGACCTGTTCGGCGCATGCCATGCGCTCAAGAAACAGCGAGAGCATCTGCTCGTCGATGGCGTCGATGCGCGCGCGGATCTCTTTCAGTTCCATTTGTCTTCTCCAAGCAGCAGATCCAGCAGAACGACGGCCGCGGCGGCTTCCGCCACGGGGACGGCGCGCACCGCGATGCACGGGTCGTGTCTGCCCCGGATCTCGATCTCGGTCTCCTCCATTCTGGAAAGGGAGACCGTCTTCTGTTTTCTGGCGATGGACGGCGTGGGCTTCATGGCCAGCTGGAACACCAGCGGCATGCCGTTGCTGATCCCGCCCTGGATCCCGCCGGACCGGTTGGTCCCGGTGCGGACCGCGCCGTCCCGGATGACGAAGGGATCGTTGTGCTCCGAGCCCCTGAGATAGGGGGCGGAGAAACCGGAGCCGAATCCCACGCCTTTCACGCCGGGGATCCCGAACAGGGCAGCGGAGAGCCTGCTCTCGATGCCGTCGAAGAGAGGACCGCCGACGCCGGCGGGGAAACCGGTGACCGCGCACTCCACGATGCCCCCCACGGAATCGCCTTCCGCGGCGGCGGCAAGGATCTCCTCCTTCATGGCTTCCATCGCACTGTCCGAAAGGACCGGAAGTTCCTTCGCCGCGACCGCGCGGAAGAGTTCGCCGTCGGGTTCCAGCGGGAACGGCTCGTCCAGGACCGTGCCCACGGCGTAGAGGTGCGCCCCGATGAGGACGCCCCTGCGCTCCAGGATCTGTTTCGCGATCCCGCCGATGATACACAGCGGAGCGGTCATCCGTCCGGAGAAAGGACCGCCGCCGTTCATGTTCATGGTTCCGTGATAACGGACCGCCGCGGTGTAATCCGCGTGGGAAGGTCTCGGCGTGTCCGCGAAGGGGGAATAATCCCCGGACCGCTGTCCGGTGTTGCGAATGACCGCTTCCAGTTTTTCCCCCGTGAGAACGCCGCCGTCGAGACCGGACAGGAATTCCGGGACGTCCGGTTCGCTTCTCTTCGTGGTGAAAGGACTGTTTCCGGGCGCTCTGCGGCGGAGGAAGGCCTGAAGCTCCTCCAGGTCGACCTGCTCGCCGGCGGGAAGGCCTTCCGCGGTGACGCCGATGAGCGGCTCGTGGGAGCCGCCGTAGAGGGCGATATGCAGGTTGGTGCCCAGTTCATAGGACGACATGGACGTTCCCTCCCAGTGTCTTGAAATCGTTGAAAAAGGACGGATAGGATTTGTTGACCGCTTCCGCGCCGAGGATCCGTACCGGTCCGTCGGCGATGCAGGACGCCGCGGCAGCCGCCATGACGAGACGGTGGTCTCCTCCGGCGTCCGCCGTGCCGCCCTTCAGGCGGCCGGTGCCTGTTACGGCCAGGTAGTCCGGACCTTCCTCCGCGGCGCCGCCCAGGGAGCGGATGAGGTCCGCCGTGGAACGGATCCGGTCGCTTTCCTTCAGACGCAGACGTCCGGCGTTGCGGAAGACCGTGGTGCCGGACGCGCCGCAAACAGCGGCGGCCAGGACCGGCATCAGGTCCGGCGTGGGGTCGATATCGATCTCGGCGCTCCGCAGGGGCGAGGATACCGCGCGTACGCCGTTCTGTTCATTGATCACGCTGCCGCACATGGCGCGCAGGAGCGCCGTGACGGCGCGGTCTCCCTGAGACGAGTCCGGGTCGAGACCTTCGGCAGTGACGTCGTTGCCGGCGCCGAGGACGCCCATGACGAGGAACGCCGCGGCGTTGGACCAGTCGCCACCGATCCGGACCGTGCCGGGAGAGCGGTAGGTCTCCGCGGCTTCGGTCTGATAGACGGAGCCGTCTCCGGCGATGCGTACGCCGAAACGGGACAGGATGTCCAGCGTGATATGGACGTAGTCCGCGGAATGCAGCGCCGTCGTAAGGCGCAGGGAACAGGCCTTTTCCAAAAGGGGAAAGGCGAGCAGCAGTCCTGTGATGTACTGGGAACTGACGTTCCCGGGGATCTCATAGTCCCCGGCTTCGAGCCGTCCGTGCGTCTCAAGGGGCAGCCGGTCCGCGGTGAAGGAGACGCCGTGGCTTTCCATCGCCCGGACGAGTTCCGAGACGGGACGGTCAGGCAGGCGTCCGGAGCCTGTGAAGGCGGCATGACCGGAGACAGCGGCCGCGACGGGCAGCATGAAACGAAGGGTGGAACCGCTTTCCAGACAGTTCAGGACCGGATCTTCTGGAACGCTTCGGACGGGCCCGACGGAGAAACCGTTTTCGGACGGCCCGATCCCGGCGCCGAGCGCCTGAAGGCAGGAGACCGTCGCGCGGATGTCATCCGGGATCCCGGCGGAATACGGCTGTCCGTCCAGAAGGACCTCAGTCGGACGGTCGGCAAAAGCCGCGCAGATGAGGGCGCGGTGCAGTTCCGATTTGGCCGGGATGGCTTTTATGGTGCCCCGGAGCGTTCCGGGTCCGATGATCACATCCATATCAGATACCAGACTCAAAGAGTTCGTAAAGTTCGTCGAAGGAGACGTCTGCCAGTCCGCAGTGCCCGACGGCGAACGGCAGCACCGCGGTGATGGTGTTTCCCGCGGATTTCTTGTCCGAGCGCGCCGCTTCCAGCAGTTCCCCGGCCGTATAACCGGTGCGGACCGGGAGATCCCAGGTCTTCAGCATCGTTTCCACGGCATCGCCCAGAGTCCCGTCAGAGAGGCCTTTGGCGTCCGCGGCCCGCGCCATGACGGCGAGGCCGGCGGCCACCGCGTGGCCGTGGGGAACGGCGTAGCCGGAACACTTCTCGATGGCGTGTCCGGGGGTGTGTCCCAGATTGAGGAGTTTACGTTCCCCGAGTTCCTTTTCATCCCGCTCCACCACGCCGGCCTTGTACCGGACGCAGTCCGCGATGATGGGCAGCAGATCCTCCGGATCCCGTCTGCCGCAGCGGACGGCGAGGTCGCCTCCGGTGAGGACCGCGGTCTTGACCGCTTCCGCCATGCCGTCCGAAAAGACCTCGGCGGGAAGCGTGTCCAGCGTCCCGAGGTCGCAAAGGACCAGGGAAGGCTGATGGAAGACGCCGGCGAGATTCTTGCCGGCGGGCAGGTCCACCGCGCATTTTCCGCCGACGGAGGAGTCCACCATCGCGAGGACGGTGGTGGGGATCTGTACGAAGGGGATCCCCCGCATATAGCAGCCTGCCGCAAAACCGGTCATGTCGCCGCAGACGCCGCCGCCCAGAGCGACGAGATAGTCCTTTCTCGTAAGCTGGTGCTCCGCGGCGCTGTTGAGGATCCCGGTGAGGGTCTGCATGTTTTTATTCGCTTCCCCGGCGGGGAAGACGGCGGAACAGACCGGAACGCCGGCCTCTTTCAGGGAGCGCATCAGCCGTTCCAGGTACAGAGGGGCGACGTTGCTGTCCGTGACCACCATGGCGCGGCGTCCGCCGAACAGCGCGCGGATCTCTCCGCCGGCCCGGTCCAGCAGGCCGCGGCCGATCTTCACTTCATATCCCGCGCCTGCATTGACGCGGACGGTCGTCAACGGTTCCATGGTCCGTTCCTTTCCTTGCCGGTCATCTGCCGCCGGCACTTTCCTTGATCTCTCTTCCTTCTTTCAGCAGCGCATGCAGACGTTCCGCGTCCCGGGTACGGAGCGCTTCCCGGTATTCGTCCAGATGGGCTGCCAGCAGATCCGCCTGCTCCAGCAGGTAATCCGCGTTGTCCAGGAACAGTTCCGTCCACATGTCCTCGTCCAGTTTGGCGACGCGGGTCATGTCGCGGAAACTGCCGGCCGAGAATCCCGCCTGACGGAGGGCGTCAGGGCTCTTGACGTAGGCGCTGGAGGTGAGGTGGGCCAGTTGCGAGGTGTACGCGATCACGCGGTCGTGGACCTCGGGCGTCGTGAAGGTCATCCGGGCGAAGCCCAGGCTGTAGAAGAAATCCCTCAGCATCTCCAGCAGCGGCAGATCCGCGCCGGCGTCAGGCGTCAGGATCATGGAGGCGCCCTCATAGAGGTGGGGCGAGGAGTTGGCGAAACCGGCCACTTCCTTGCCGGCCATGGGATGTCCGCCCACATAGCGGAATCCGTACCGTTCCGCCAGCGGCGTGATGGCCGCAACGGGAACGCGCTTCACGCCGCACAGGTCCACCAGGACCGCGCCGTGGGACAGCAGTCCGGCGTGTTCCTCCGTCCAGGCGATCGCCGCGCCTGGACGTACCGCCAGCAAAACAAGATCGCAGCAGGGAATCACGTCGTCCGTCAGTTCCCCGCGGATCACGCCGGTCATTTTCGCCATGGCGAGAACGTCCGGATCCCTGTCCGCGCCCCAGACGGTATGAGAGGTCCTTCCTGTGATGCTCCTGGCCATGGAGCCGCCGATGAGGCCGAGGCCGACGATGCCGATGTTCATGTGTGTTTATCCTTATTCGTAATTCATTTGGGGAAGCGCGGCGGTGAACTCGTGCAGAGAGAGCAGGTTCTTCGCCAGCACTTCGAATTTGTCCGGACGCAGGCTCTGCGCGCCGTCGCTCAGGGCGTGCTGCGGGTCGTTGTGGACTTCCACGAGGAGCCCGTCGCATCCGGCCGCCACCGCCGCCATGGACATGGACGGCACCAGGGAGTATTTGCCTGTGGCGTGGCTGGGGTCGATGAGGATGGGCAGATGGGTCTGCTTGCGCAGCAGCGGGATGGCTGTGAGGTCCAGCGTGTTGCGCGTTGACGGCTCGAAGGTGCGGATACCCCGCTCGCAGAGGATGACGTTGGGGTTGCCCTCGCTCATGATGTATTCCGCGCTCATGAGCCACTCCTCGTAGGTGGAAGCCATCCCCCGCTTGAGCAGGACGGGCTTCTTCTGCTTGCCGACCGCTTTCAGCAGGTCGTAGTTCTGCATGTTCCGCGTGCCGATCTGGATGACGTCCACGTCATCGAACAGCTCCAGCTGGCTGATATCCATCAGTTCGGTCACGATCGGCAGTCCGGTCTCGCGCTTGGCCGCGCTGAGATAGCGCAGCGCTTCGGCACCGAGCCCCTGGAAGGAATAGGGGGAGGTCCTGGGCTTGAACGCGCCGCCGCGCAGCATGGTCGCGCCGGCCGCCTTCACCGCTTTCGCGATGCCCACGATCTGTTCCTCCGTCTCCACGGAGCAGGGACCCGCGATGAGGGTCAGGTTTCCGCCGCCCACCTGGGTGCCGCCCACCTTGACGACTGTGTCCTCCGGGTGGAATTTGCGGTTCGCCTCCTTGTAGGGTTCCGCCACGCGCTTGACGTCCTCGACGATGTCCAGCGCGGAGATAAGACCGATATCCAGGGACGAGGTGTCTCCCACCAGTCCGAAGATGGTCTCGTTCTGTCCCACCGACCGGTGGATGGTGATGCCTTTTCCTTCCAGCCAGGTGACGAGTCCCTGGACCTGGTCGGGATTGGGGTTCTTTTTCAGTATGACGATCACGTCGGTTTCCTCCAAAAAATGACCCGTAGCGGTTCAGCTGCGGGTCGGAATCATCCTTTTCATGCTTTCAGCAAGGTATCCGTCAGACCAAACCGGTATCTACTCCGCCTTATAATAATAAGCGAAGCAATAACCGGCATAAACTGTCGTGCGGACACGGGCCATGAACGCCCTCCCTGTCTGAGATAGTACGATGATACCACCAAAAACAGCGGAGGAAAAGGGGTAAAAGCCCCGAAACACGAGAAAAATTTTGGAATTTAAAGCGGAAAAGCGCCCGGAAGGCGGAACGCGCGTCTGTCCATCCCTTTCCCGCTTTGGTACAATGGGGAAAACAGGACGGAGGCGCGGACGATGACGGACGGGAGACTGACCCTTCTGCTGGGCAGCACGGTGGACATTTACTACCACATCGACACCTACCCGGAGGAAGGGGACTTCACATTCGGGAAGGAGGGAGCGGTGCTGGCGGGAGGTCCTCCTCTGAACACGGGGTGCGTGGCCGCGGCGGCGGGCGCTTCGGTCTCCGCGCTGGACTGTCTCAATCCGGAAGAGGCGGCGACGTCCGTCATCCTGAAGACGCTGAAAAAGTACGGCGTGGATCTGTCCCACGTCGTGTACAGCTCCGAAGCGAGATCCGGAAAGGCGGTCGTCCTCAGCAGGGAAGGCCAGAGGACGTTCATCGTGATCGATCCGGTGCATCCGCCGTACGAGGTCACGCAGGAACTGCAGGAACTGCTGAACGGATCCGCCTATCTCTACACCATGACGCAGTTGCCGGACCTCTGTTTCCAGGACCGCGGACCGCTCCGGGAAGCCAGAAGGAACGGGGCGAAGATCGTCTTCGACGGATCGGGCATGTACGACACGCCGGAGACCGTCTCCGCCGTGCTGGAGCTGGCCGACGGGCTGTTCATCAACCGGACCTGCTACGACCGGCTGGCGCAGGCCCTGGACGGAGAACCGAAGGAGATCCTGACAGAGCGGGGAAGCGAGTTCGTCTGCGTCACCGACGGGGAGAACGGCGCGCTCTGCCGCACGCGGGAGGGCGAATACTTCACGCCGGCGCTTCCCATCGGCGAGGTCCTGGACGGGACCGGCGCGGGAGACGCCTTCGCGGGAACGTTCCTCGCCGGACGTCTCATGGGACTGGATCACGAGCGGTGCCTGAAGCGCGCCGCCGCGGCGGGAGCCTACGCCTGCACCGTGATGGGCGGGCAGGGGGGATGCTGCTCCTTTGAGGAACTGAACGCCTTCGCGGCGCGGTACGGATGGGAGGTATAGGATGGCTGTCTGGGGAGAACCGATGGCGGTCTGCTATGAAAGACTGACCGGACGCGTCAGGGACGCGGTCCGTGAGACGGACCTGGACGCGCTGTTCAGCGGATTCCGGTCGATCCGGGGAGCCACGGCTGTGACCGGCGTGGGGGGCTCCTCGGTGGTGAGCGCGTTCCTCAGCGAAGTGCTGAACCGGAAGAACCGGATCCTGTGCACCGATATGATGCCGAGAGACCTCCTGTACCGGGACATGACCGGATATGAGAACGCGGTGGCGTGCAGCTATTCCGGCGCGAACATCGGCGTGGATGCCACGTTCGGCGCCGGACTGAAGAACTGGCTCTTCTCCGCCGGGGAGCGGGAAGGAGCCGTGCCTCTGAAGTACACCGTCCCGGAGATGGAGGAGAGCTTCGTCTCGCTGGCGGGGACGCTGATCCCCATGGCGCTGGCGCTTCTGTACTATACGGACGGCGACACGGCGCTGCTGGAGGAGATCCTGGAAAGCGGGACCGGACGGACCGGACCTGCGCCTTCCGGGAATACGGTGGAGATCCTGTACGGCGCGGAGGACAGAGCGCCTGCCGTCTTTCTGGAATCCACCCTCACGGAGGGCGGGCTCGCCGCTCCCGTGATGCACGAGAAATACAACTACTGCCATGGACGCTGCAGGCTCAACGCCGCGCAGGACAACGCCCTGATCTGGTTTCCGCGGAAGAACGGACTGGATCTCGTGTTCCGGGAGGAACTGAAGGGCTTCTACCGGTCGGTGACGGAACTGGATTCCGGATATGAGGATCCGGTGGTGCGCGCCTTCGCGGATACCTGGACCGCCATGCGGCTCTGCAGGGAGATGGCGGAGGAGAGGAGAAAGGATATCTGCCTGAAGATCATCCCGCCCATCAGTGAAGTCCTTTACCGCTATGAAGGAACGCTGTGAGCGGCAGAGAGGGGAAAGACCCCGCTCCCGTATTTACGGATATGGTACGAAAAAACGCTGCCTTTAGCAGGCAGCGTTTTTTGCTGTGGTCTTAGGAATCGCGGGCCGGCGGTCTCAGTCCCACATGATCATTCCGGTATGTCTCGGATCGAATCTGTTCTTCGTGCCGCATTTGGGGCAGGAGAGACCGTATCTCATTACATAGCCGTTAGGATGTTTGATCCGTTTCATTTCTTTTTTGCATTTTTTGCAGACGTGAGGAAGGGAAAAGACAAGCTGGAAATCATCCTGCAGTTCACCTTGCGAGACATAGGGAATATGCCCGATCTCTTCGACAGTTTTACCGATGTGTTCCTCCGCTTCCTCTGTTGCGATGCTCCACCTGCCATATTCCTTTGCCTTGATCTTTTCCCTGTCCTTGGGGACATAGAAGTCCATGATTTCTTCCGCCTTCCAGTTGCCGCACTCGCACTTGAAAAGGCCAGTTTCACAGTCGACCGCGGCAAACGGTTCGTCCCGGAACAGTTTTTTAGCTTTTGCGCCGTATTTGCCTTTCTGGATCTTTTTTACCGTTTCCTCATACACGAAAGGAAAAGCAAAACCGATGCCTAGAAGCACCTCGTAGTTTTTTCCGCATTTTTGACAGGTGAATCCGTAGCCTTCTCCCATATTATTGCTCCTTTCAGTTATTCCGTCAGTTCACGGTAGATTTCCAGACCAAGTTCGTAATTGCTGTCGCCCGGGATCGCGAAGATGATCCGGACGTCATGTTCCGGATTGCGGCTGATATAGTCCAGGCACGCCTGGAGCGCCTTCCGCCATGCCTTGTCCACAGGGTACCCGAAAATGCCCGAGGAGATCAGCGGGAAGCAGACCGAACGGATTCCGTTCTCGCCGGCGAGCTCGAGAGCCCGCCTGTAGCATCCGTACAGCTGCTGCGGTTCATGGCGGTCTCCTCCTGTCCAGATTGGGCCGACCGCGTGGATGATGTATTTCGCTTTCAGATTGAAGCCCGGCGTGATCACGGCGGATCCCGTGTCGCAGTGGCCGATCTCGTCGCACGCCTGCTGCAGCTGACGTATGCCGGCGGCGCTGAAGATCACGCCGCAGACGCCTCCGCCTGCCTGGAGCCATTCATTGGCGGCGTTCACGACCGCCTCCGCTTCCGTGTCCAGGATACCGGTCTTTCTGATCTCGATCGTGCTCATATCGTTCCTCCCGTGTTGTCGTTCTGTAATTATTGTACCGCAGATCCGCGGCGGCGTGTCTCCCCGCAGGCGACATTTTACGCGCCGTGTCACGGCAGGGCGGTGTCGCTTCCGGGGCGACCATTTTCTCCTCTGGATGCGGTATGATGGAACCATCAGAAGACAGGAGGAAAGAATGATGTGCGCGAAGAGAGAGACCGACAGAGAGACAGCGGTCCGCACCGTATCCCGTGCTGCGGCGGAGCTGATTCTGAGCCTTCCGGTCGGAAGCGAGACGACGATCGCGCAGGTCGTCGGATATTACTGCGAGGAGCTCGGGTATGAATGGGGACGGATCGACGGTGAAATGGACCGGGGATGGACGAAAGACGGCGGGAAGACCTTCCTGATCACGGATGACGATCTGTTCGAAGTACAGAACAACGTGATCAGGGAGCTTTCCGGGCAACGTGAATTGGATAACAGCAAATACGCCATGATGGAAGTCGGACTGCCGTATAATATCCCCTTCGTGATTAGGGAAGTGCCCGGGAACCCCATCGTCCGGATCGATATTTCTGCGTTCAGAGAGTTAGGCTCCACGGAGATCACGGTTTTCGACGGCCACCGGGACAACGTCCGGGTCAGGGAATTCAGTTTCCCTCAGGAAAATGACCGGAAAGAACAAAACTACACGATCCCGTTCCGGAAGATCGGGATGATCCGCCAGGTGTTCGGAAATCCGCTGTTCCGTGAGGAACAGGAGGAGGGGTATGAGGAGGCAACCGGCATCTTTGTCCTGGACGGATACCGGATGGAACTCATTGTGTTCGGTGAGGAAGAGGACTATTTCTTCGATGCCAGCAACCTTTGGTTTTATGAAGGCCATCTGAAAGGTTTTCCCCAGACGGAAGCGCTTCTGGGAGCAGTTATGGAAACACTGGGGATCATCTCGCATGAGACGGGATTCAGCTGTAACTTTATCATTGTTTGAAAACACAGCCATTCTCGCATATAGTGTAGAGGAACGGATGGGAGCGTGAGGGAAATATGAAAAGGATGACCGCAATTGTTCTGTCTTTCGTATTGCTGCTTTCCGCATGCGGAAAGCAGCCGGAACCCGCGCCGGAACCTGCGCCGGAACCGGTCGTGCTGCCGCAGACGCAGGAGCAGGAACCGTACGGCCTTGATCTGCTGATGGACGCGGTCCCCGGACTCAGCGGTTTTTATTCTGCCGGCGATCTTTTTCTGCTGGATGAGCCGGAAACGCGGGAAGTGATGGGAACGGAATGCCTAGTCTACACGTTCTGGTGTGTTTCCGGTGGAAATTCCTACACCGCGCGGAGGCTGGCGGTGAGTGTGGACGGCGCCAGGATCTTCGAGGAGCAGTTCGAGCGGAACTACTGGTACGAGCGGACGCCGGAAACCGGCTATCTGGACGCGGAGAAGATGCCCTCGTACGACGGAAAGGAACTGTTCGAGGCGGCAATGCGGGACGATCC